>JRYG01000021.1_pt1 | contig 72062 bp, 67 predicted proteins | sample 235341 | NCBI WGS metagenome assembly JRYG01 (sample SAMN03074218, study PRJNA261478) | activated sludge metagenome | biome: Wastewater Treatment Plant; feature: Wastewater; material: Activated sludge; isolation source: activated biomass of a wastewater treatment plant treating hydrocarbon... ...
ACGGGTTGGCCGGACGGTTACATCTGTGGTGCGGCCACGTAGGTCATTGACTCCAGAATCAGCACCGCAGCCGCGCCATGCGGCTGCAATCCCGGCGATCTGAGGCGCGATCCCGGCTTGAGGAGTCGCGGTGATTCTTCTTGCCCCTGTGGGCATCTCGCCGAGGCGGACGGCCTTCGATCAAGCAACCTGCCTTGCGATGCTCAATTGATCTCCGTCTCGTAGGACCTGCGCGATACGGTCAGAAAGCCGAAGTGCGAGCGCTACTAATGTAATGGTCGGGAAATTCGCACCGCAGGTTGGAAAGACCGAACTTCCAGCAATGTAGAGGTTGCTTACGCCGTGTACTTGGCAATTGCGGTCGACGACTCCGAGCTTGGGAGAATCGTGCATGCGTGTAGAACCCATGTGATGCCAAGTTCCTGACGGGTACGGTAGTTCACCCAGTAGTGCGCTCCACTCTCGATCCATAACAGGAGCCTCCATCGTCACGTCCGCAACGCCATTACGCTGTAACTCCTCCGCAACGTACTGAAACCCACGGTCGAATGTCCGCTTCTCGATCTCGCCCATTTTCCAGTTTACACGCACCCTGTTCATTCCGAGCGCATCGCGCTCAGCCGCCAGCGTAACACGGCTGTCGGGATCCGGTACCGGCTCAACGATCGCCTGGAACTTCACATTAGTCATCAGAAAGCGGGGGCGCAGAAAGCGCTCAGCAAGAAATCTAGTCGTCTCACCCGGATTACCAACGAGGGTTCCCATCTCGCGTGCCCACGAAAAATTGTCCTGCGTTTCCCCAGTTAGACCCCTTTTTATCTTGATCAAAGCCTGCGCAACCTGTGTGTCCTTGTCCGAAAATATCGAGCACAACCAGATTCGTGAATTTGAAATCTGTTCCTTCCGTTGAGTCTCCTCCGTGAGCGCAAACTGACATGCGATTTTCGTGCCATGCGCGGCAATCGCGCGATTCTGATAGTGATGCTTAATATCGTACAGTCGGTTTCCTCGCCACTGGTCCCTTAATGTGATCTTGCTGTGCAACAACCGTGGGTGATCCATGTAGTAGCGGCCGACAACATCATTGCCATTGCCGAGTCCCGCCGCCTGCGTCGAATTCGAAGCCAACAGCAACCTCGCGTTTTCGATTCCGCCTGCTGCGAGGACGAACAACCTCGCGCTTACCCACACGGTTCGCCCTGAGAGCGTTCTAACGCGTACTTGCGTTACTGAATTCGCGCTCTTGTTTGTCTCGATCTCAGTTGCATTGGCGTATAAGAGGACTCTCACCTTCGCTGCACGCTTCAGTTCGGACCGATAGTACTTCCCAAACCGCATGGGTGGGCTAAACTGGGATATCCTATCGACGACCGCTCCGGTCGTAAGCGGCACCCGCCGAACATCCCTTCGTCCTATTGCCGATTCCCAATACGCCGCATCGTAGTTTAACGGCCCCAGTTTGAGCACGTCATGCGTGCGCTCATAGTATGGCGCAAGTTCCGATTTGCCAAATGGCCAGCCGCTGTACGGTATCCAGTCCCGCTTCAAGAAATCAGCCTCGTCAAGCGGCCTGCACCAACCACCCCAGCAGTTGCTACTCCCCCCCAAGAACCGACTCCGACACCCATCGGCGAACTCATACGGAAGCCCGACGTTTTCCCCACGATACAAATCGCGGGTCGGCTCATCCGGGCGGAACCCTCCGCTTTCGAGGACAACCGCATCGATTCCCTGCTTTTCGAGCTCAAGCGCGACCGTGATCCCTGCAGCGCCCCCCCCGATCACGCAGACGCCAGTTTCAATCACTTTACCTTCTTCAAGACGGCGAGTATCAACCAGCATGGCATTCCCTCAAGTCCACGTTTCAATGCGCGCTTATAGCACTCAAAAATGCTCCTGATTAACCGACGTCCGCCCAGGAACGGCCTAACCGCGTCCGTAGGTATCAGAGAAGCGGACGATGTCGTCCTCCCCTAGATATGCACCGGACTGCACTTCGATCATCTCCAGGGGAAGCTTACCCGGATTCTCCAAGCGATGCCGCACCCCAAGTGGAATATAGGCAGATTGATTCTCTCCAAGCAGAAAGACTTCGTCACCGCGTGTAACGCGTGCGGTGCCCCGAACAACAATCCAATGTTCGGCACGATGATGATGCATCTGAAGTGACAAGGCGGCCCCTGCATTCACAACTATGCGTTTGACTTGAAAGCGGTCACCGTAATCAATGCTATCGTAATATCCCCAAGGGCGATAAACCTTCCGGTGCGCCTCGGACTCGGAACGCTTGTCCCGCTTGAGCTGCGCGACGACCCGCTTTACTTCTTGTGCTCGCCCTTTATGTGCCACCATTATCGCGTCTGCCGTTTCGACAACGACCACGTCGCTAAGCCCCACACACGCAACAAGCCGGTTCGCCGCTATTGCTAAGCTATCCTTTGTATCCAGAGCAATAACATCACCCTTGAGTACATTTCCATAGCGATCTTTGTCGCTGATCTCCCAAAGTGCACTCCATGCACCCACGTCTGACCAACCAGCATCCAACGGAACAACTGCAACGTCTGTTGCTTTCTCCATTACGGCGTAGTCAATCGAATCGCTCGCGCATGCAACAAACGCATCGAGGTCAACTCGCAAAAAATCCCCGTCTCTCTGGCTCTTGGCGATTGCCGCCTCGCACGAAGACAGAATGTCGGGTCGATGTCGCTGCATCTCATCCAGCCAGCGCGATGCCTTCATCATGAATATCCCGCTGTTCCAGAAGTATTCTCCTGACGCGACATAACGCAGCGCTGTTTCAGCATCAGGTTTCTCCACAAACTGCAGCACTTCGAGGGCAGATCGCGCGCCAGAAACATTTGCGCCTCTGCGAATGTATCCGTAACCCGTCTCCGGCGCGCTCGGCACAACGCCGAAGGTCACCAGCCTTCCTTCCGCCGCTAGCTCCGTACCCTCCACTACTGCCCTGTGAAACGCCTTCTTGTCCGCGATGACATGATCAGCCGGCATAACAAGCAGCACTGCGTCCCCACCAATACTTCGCGAAACTAACGCAGACAGAGTCAATGCAGGCGCGGTGTTGCGGCCGACAGGCTCCAAGATGAGAGTCGCGCCTTCCTTACCGATTTGGCGAAGCTGCTCTGCCGTAATAAACCGATACTCCTCGTTGCTGACGAGAATTGGCGCACCTATTTGCCACCCATCCGACAACGCCGCGCCATCCATCCGCGATGCGGTTGCCTGCATCATCGTAATGTTGCCGCCAAACGACAGTAGCTGCTTCGGGTACTGATCACGCGATAATGGCCATAGACGTGTGCCGGATCCACCACACAAAATTACCGGTTGCACATTAAGGAGTGTCGTCACCATATCAACATCCGCTTGAGATTCGCTCACGACCTAATCGATCATGTACAACGCGCATAGTGCGCAGAGAGATTTACCTTTGACACGTGCTACGTACACGCAGAAGCACGCGAGAATTCACACCACAACCGCGGCAGAACACACAACGCAGAAATCATAATTGAAGCGCGCCGCATGGCCCCGCGAATTTGATCACGGAGCACGGACTTGCCTAGGGTCTTTGGCTAGTTGCGAGGCGCGTTCTACTTTTCTCTTCCCACGCTACTCAGAAGCTGCGCTGCGATTCCGACTATGAACAGCGTGTTCGTAACCAAGTATCGCCTCCACAGCCGCCTTGGTTCCTGGCTCAAGCGATATACCCATTCCAACCCGTTACGTTGCATCCAAGGGGGTGCCCGTCGGACCGTGCCCGCATGATAATCGAACGCAGCTCCCACCCCGAGCGTGACGGCGTCGATGCGCCTGCGATGTTCCGCTATCCATCGCTCTTGCTTCGGGCAACCCAAGCTCACAAACACGATTCCCGCATCGGAGTCTCGGATTTGCTTCACGACTGCCTCGTCCTCTGCCTGCGTCTGCGGACGGAACGGAGGGCAGTGGTAACCTGCCACGATTAGGCTAGGAAACGCGTCCGCGAGTTTGCGGATAAGATGGTGTACCGTTTCCTCGGTACTCCCATACAAGAACACGCGGACATCACGTTGTGACGCACGTTCGCAGATGCGCCACATCAGATCCGGGCCGTTTATGCGTGCTTGAGACTTGTGCCCCATGGCCCGCAATGCCCACGCAACGGGCGCTCCATCTGGCGTGACCATGTCCGCCTCATTGAGCACCAACTGGAACTCCGGCGACTGCCATGCGGTAACAATGGAGTGTACATTGCAGATGCACACGTATGCGCCAACCTTGCGCTGCGCGAGCGCCATCACGCGCGTTTCGGCATCGCTCCATGACATAACGTCGACCAACGATCCCAGTACCGCCTGTCGCGCCCGCAGCGCAACTCCGTCTATTCTATCCATCTGCGCCTACAAGACGAAGGCCCATACGATGCTCAGGCACCGAGAACCATGTAGCCATCTATGACCCCATTGTCCGCCATCTGACGTAGCCCTCAATTCGTCCCAATGAAACGGAGCAACCCGCCAGTATCGATCGTATGCTCCGTGGCGGGACGCACGAGCGGAATATTGGTGCGAGAATTCCCCGGGCAATAACGATTCGCGACAGGTTGTGCTTTGCATATATGGCACCGACACCTCGTTCCCTGCTGCGCAATCGCTGGCACAGCTGACCAAGCGTACCTGTCATCCGCGAAGGATATGCATGATGCACGACGACGTCCGGCCGGTAGCATACTTGTTCCCCGCTCGACAAATATCGAATCAGCAAATCCGTCTCCTCAGAGGCCCCGAAGTACCGCGACACGCCGAAACGCTCATCAAAGCCCCCGATCTCAAGAAGTACTGAGCGTCGCAAGAACAGCGTTATCGAGCTTGTATCTCGCTCTCTAAACCTTCGTAGCCGGTCCAACGACAACGCGGTCTGTTGCCCTCCCACTGGGCTTTCCTCATGCCATCTTGCGACCACACCGCCAAAATCCATCCGTGTCGTCAAGAACGTCCGGACTAGTCCAATAACCGACGGTTCATACCAGCAGTCATCGTCGGGGAAACCAATGATCTCGTACCGTGCGCACTTGATGCCATGATTGCGTGCCGCCGAGAGATTCCGCGCTGGAAATCGCTCGTGAACAATATCAAGACCGAGCGCTCGTCCTTCGCGAACGATGGTGTCAAGCCGGCCGTCGGTGTTTTGGTCCACGACAATCAACTCGAACGCTCCATCCGACTGCGCTGCCAGCGAACGCACTACGCGCCGGATGTCGTCACTCCGATCCACCGTCGCCATTACGAGAGAGACTTTCATTCCCGGACCTAACTTCTCGGCACAGCGAGCCTGCGTGCCAAGCGCAATCCTCTTACGGCGTAGTACGCACCATGATAAAGAAGCGCCCACGGTGAGAGTCCTGCATGTCGCATCCTCACCCTGAAATTCTGATTGAAGTCCGCCGCAGCGTTCGCGGTTGATGTGCTCCCACCGTGCACACGAAACGCTGTCAGATGCTTGTCGATGTACGCGGGCTTATGAAGTTTCGCAATGCGCAAGAAGAAATCGTAGTCCATTGAGTACTTCAGTGATTCATCAAACCCACCTGCCCGATCGAATACCTTCTTTCGAACAAAGGTCGACGGGTGCGGGATGAAGTTCAGTCTCAGAAGCTCGCGGTAGCTAAATTTCGGAAGCTCATAACCCTCCGGAAAAAGCTTGCCACCAACGTCAGTCATGTGCCGACCATATGTCCACTCGCATCCAGACGCACGCATGACGTCCGCGACGTCGCTCAGTACGCTGGGGTACAAGTAGTAATCGTCAGAGTGCAAATGCGCAATCACGTCTCCTGACGCCACGCGGACTCCCTCGTTCATCGCGCGCGCAATGCCACCGCGAATATCGCGCACGAGAATGACCTCTCGCGGAATCCGCAGAATCCTCTCGAGCGTACCGTCAGTCGACCCCCCATCGACAAACACATACTCTATGTCACTGTAGTCCTGCGCAAGCACAGACTCGATTGACTGCGCGAGATATGGTTCGCTGTTCCATGTGCATGTAATGATCGAGAATTTCATCGCGGCGGTCACATCGAGAGCACCCGTGCCATCGGCGCGTAGTCGTCACCAGCAAGGTACCGCTCCTTAGGACTTTCGTACACCTCTAGTATTCGTTGAGTCGCGTACGAGACATCACCCGAGAAGTCGTCGAGCGTCCCGCGATAAACCTCCCGTTCCAATCCGCGTAGCCCAGCCACGAGCTGTTCCATCGTGTCAAATAGCTTGAGTTGGTTCGGGTAGCGCTGATAGGCCACAAGCTCGGGAGTCCCCCCGCGACATAGCGCAAATGTTGGCTTACCAAGCGCAAGTGCTTCGAGAACTGTCGTTGCGCAAGGCTCCTCCCACACCGAGGGAACGACGATCGCGTCTGCCGCGGCAGTATACTTGACGACGTCCCCATAGCTACACCAGCCCAGCAACTCGACCAGCGGCGATACAAAATGCTGTCGTAATCGCTTCTCGTCGGGGCCGTCCCCTGCAATTCGAACCCGCATATCTGGCCGTGGATCCGGACAGTACTGCTGCAGAAAAACCTCGATCCCTTTGGGTGGCGCGACCTTCCCGGCAATAAACACATTGAGTAGACCGTCCTGAGACACTGGGGCGTTTCGGCTGAGGGTGCGTATAGACTGGTAGTCAACGAAATTGTGGATCACAGTGCCCCATTGCCCACTCCCTGCGCACCGCGCAAAGTTCCTCCGCATCGCCTCCGACACAAAGATCGTCTTGTGTTTCCGAAAAGACGCAGCCACTGCTTGTCGGTAACTCGAAACCGAGAAAGATGAAACACGCGACTGCAACCAAGTCGGCATGGATGAGGCGCACCGCGCACAACTCGCGGGCGCCAAGTCGCTGCACACTGCCCCGTCCTTGAACCGTGTGTGAATTAAGCAATCACCCCCCTGATCGTGCCGGGTCTGGACAAAATTCACGGCGCCCGAGATGTACTTTCCGAGGTTCGGAAAATGTCCGTGGTAGTGAACCACGTCGTACAGAGGCGCAAGGTTCGAAATCGCACTTGCCATGTGCCTTGCAACGACCGGTCGCCGCAGCGGATTGAAACACCCAAGCGCACCTTCTTTCCAGCCTCGTTCTACGCCCTTTAGCGCAGCAAAAAAACGTCCGTCGAATCCAAGCTCGCCGCTCACCCGCTCATACGCGATAGAGTCGTTTCCAAGAAAGTCCACTGCACAGCCGCAGCGCACGAGCGCCTTGGCGAGCGTGATCGCATGCTTGCCAAGCCCGCCCATGCTCATATGCGGTACATCTTCGCTCACCATCAATACCTTCATCGCCGCCTCGACATCACCATGAGTTTCGCATTGTGCACCGCGCGTTCCGCACCACTATCGACTACTTAACGGACGAGAGCTTCAATCTGAGATAACCCGAGGCCCAACGTCGATGAGCCGCGCTTAGCACGAAAAAATACCCGAAAACGCCGTAGGCCGCGCAGATAAGTAGCGCCACCAGCACTGTCGCCGCGATACCCAATGGTCGGTCAGGCTTCATCGCTACCAGTAATCCCGCGGCCAGTGCGAGAAATATGCTGGTTCGGCCATAGGAGTGCATGACAAACTCCGAGAACCTGAATGGGATCGCATACTTGTGCACAAAGACCCATTGGGCAAAAGTAACACCCACAGCCGAGATCAGATGTCCGATGGCAACCCCAACGATTCCGTAGAGCTTTGCGCCAAGGAATGTAAGTGTGAGTCCGACAACGACTTTCACAATGGCAAAATATGCATGGATGTTCGGATACCCCAACCCGTTACTGACCAACGCGGGCAGGTTGGTGCCTGAGTCCGCGACCAGCGCCGCCGCGATCAGCACCATGACCAGCGCCCCGTTTGCTGCGAACTCCTCCCCCATCCAGTAGAAAAGTATTTCGTATGCAAACACGATAGTCAGAAGCAACACGAGCGCATTGATGAAATACACATACCGTGCGGTTGTGAAATAAACCTCTTTGAGCCTGGTTAATTCCTGGCGGGCGCTCAGCTCACTCGCGGCGGGCAACACCACGCTGGACAGGCGAAACGTGAGCCCAAGTATGCGACTAATCAAAGTCGCAGGAACGGTATAGTACGTTAGTGGCGCCATGCCGATTAGCGACCCAATTATCAGGCGATCCGCATGTGCATTGAATAGCGACGCGAGCGTATTCATGTACACGAAGCCACTGAACGTGAGCAACCTACGGGCCACAACCCAAGATGGAATAAGAAACCGGAATCCCTCCAAGAGCCGAAGTATCACGACCGACAAGATGCCGACATTCATTGCGCTCAGCACGACGCGGACCAAGATGACTTCATACAATCCATATCCGAGCCACAGCACACCAACTGAAAGTACTGAGACTAGGCTGCCAAACAAAGCTTCCAGCTTCCCGGAGACATCGTATCGCTGCAACGCCTGCGGAACGCTATTTAGGTATGACTGCAACTGTCCGAACACGAACCCGATCGCAGCAAGGCGCATCGCACTCACAGATGAATCGATGAGATGCCGCGGAAGCGAGAACAAGTTCGTCGCCAGCCATTTCGCGCTCGCAAAGATCAGAACGCCACCCAACACCCCAATGCACGCGTAGGTGACGAGACCGAATGACACCGTTTCGTGCAGTTCCCGCTTCTTGCCGACGGCATGGTACTCAGCAATGTACTTGACCGATCCCGTCGTAACATTGAGGTCAATGATGGCGAAGTATCCCACGATGGCCGTTACCATCGTGAGGATCCCATAGTCCACCTCGCCAAGGCGGAAGACGATGAACGGGATCGTCAGGATCGAGACGACCGCTGGCAGCGCCGATCCGAGGAGATTGAATAGGGAGTTGCTAAGTATACGCCCTGGCATCTCTCATCCAGTTGCTGTGAACGTGGCTAAAATGAACGCAGTACGGTATTGCAAGCGCGAAACCAGTCAACAACATCGTTCTAAACTCGATAACTGGCGTCCCCATTACGTAGTTCGGAACCATGAACAGAACGCCAGCGAATCCAGCCTCGTAGAATCCCCGCATATCCGGTCGGATGTGGCCGCGCTTCGAATGCACAAACACAACGTACGCAACAGCGATGCCTGTCAATATCAAAAGCCCGACTAGGCCGGTCTTGAGCCACACATGAACGACGCCACTATGGACGAAGTCATACACGCCACCATGGAAATCGAGCCCTCGCCCGTCATACCGAGCCCATGTGCCGGCACCCAGGAGCCAGTGATCCTTGATCGTACCGAAGGCCATCTCGAGTTCTGCGAGTCGCCCGACCGACCCTTCTCCTCGATTGCTGAACAGATCGTGAAATAGATTCTCCAGTCCACCGGATCTCGACCCAACCTTTTCAAGTCTGTCAAGCAAAATAACGATCACGGCCGGAACCGTTATCAGTACCGCCCCGGTCGCATACCACACACGTCGAACACCAGGCTGCAGCAATACGAAGAACGCGCTCGCGAGCACCAACCCGCCGAGGTTCGTGCGACGATATGAAAACACGACAATAAACACCTCAACCAACAGCACGATTGCATAGAACACTTTCTCGCCTAAACGCATTGACTTCGAGTCGAATGATAATCTCCATGCCGAATAGAATGCAGCAATCACGGCGATCAAGCTGTCATTGACATCAAAGAACGTGAGAGTGACGTCAAGTCTTTCGACGGTCGCGTACACATTCGCGGGATCCCCCCCGAACAAGGCGAAGCGAATGATTCCGAACATCCCTCGTGCCAGTGCGCATACCACGAAGACGTCGATAAGCCGCCGCAAGTCGCGCTCGTTGTCGAAGAGATGCAGCATGATGTACACCATTACGCTCATGTTCAATACATTTAGTACACCTCTGTATGAAAGCGCGTCCAACACTGGCACATCTAGGAGCACTGCGGCGAGGATGTGCCCAGCGAAGAAGACGTTGAAGGCCAGAAGGTACTTGTACAGGTTACAAGTCTGTCTCGGCACATCCCGGAACATGTATGTCACGGCGAGAACCAGTGCAAGGCCCCAGAGATAGATATTCACTAGTGAAAAGTGAAGTTGCCCTACGCCACGCGAATAGACATTAGCTGTCCCCGCTTCCTTCAAGCCCCAGTGGGTATCAGTGAAGAACAGGAGAACCGCAAGCAGCGGATAAAACGCCACTTTTGGCGCGCTTACCCCGACCCCAAACGCCACCACGATGCCCGCTACGAAAGCTAGCATGACACCAAGTAATACTCCGTAGAAAACGATTTCCCCGAATTCCATTACGCCGAATGTTTGTATGCTCGCGGCACGATGCGCAGACCCGAGAACCAAGGTCAGACACGCACCGCACAAATTGAAGAGGTACTAACCGCGTGTGGGAAGATGATACGTCAGATGCAATCCTGCGCCTCGTGACGCACATCTCAGAAGACACTGCCGCGCGGACGAGTCGCGACTGAACGTGCAGACTTTGCCCCTGTGCGTGTCACTTCGACGCTCTTGCACTCCGCGCCGCTGCCGCCACCGCCACACGCCAGCGGCAACCGCGACAAGCCTTCCTACAACAATTGCCTGACTCTGCCGTTTCCCTCGCGCGCATGAAACAAAAACACCGCAACCGTCGGACATCGGCGGCGTGCGCTAACTATCAAGCTGGCGCAGTGGCACTCGTAGCGTAGCTTTCGTAGGCCAATTCGATGCCTCTTCGCAGAGGCGTCGTCGCTCTCCATCCAGCATTCGCCAAGCGCGACACATCCAACAACTTGCGCGGCGTTCCATCCGGCTTCGTGGAGTCGAATACGAGCTCCCCCCTAAAACCAACGACATCCTTGATCAATTCTGCCAGTTCGCGAATCGTGACATCTACGCCGGTTCCAACATTGAATATGCCACCTGTAGCACCCTGTTCCATGAGGAACACACAAGCATCCGCCATGTCGTCGACATAGAGAAACTCTCGCCTTGGGGTTCCCGATCCCCACACCTCTAATCCTCGCTCACCGCTGAGCTTTGCTTCGTGGGCCTTGCGAAGCAGCGCGGGCAGCACGTGGCTATTCTGTAGATCGTAGTTGTCGTTCGGACCATACAGGTTAGTAGGCATTACGCTGACGTACTGCGTTCCATACTGCCGATTGTAAGCCTCGCATAGCTTTATGCCGGCGATCTTCGCAATTGCATAGGGTTCGTTGGTTTGCTCTAACGGACCCGTCAGCAAGTATTCCTCCTTGATTGGCTGCGGACACTCACGGGGATAGATACAGCTTGAACCGAGAAACATGAGCTTGTCTATCCCCGCCGCATACGCGGCATGAATTATGTTGGCTTCGATCATCAAATTCTGATAAATGAACTCCGCACGAAAGGTGTTATTCGCATGAATGCCGCCTACCTTTGCAGCAGCCAGGAAAATGTAGTCTGGTTGCTCGCGATTCAGGAAGTCCATAACGGCCGACTGCGCGGTGAGATCAAGCTCTCCGTGCGAACGTGTAATGATCTTCTTATAGCCCCCGCTCGATAGCCGGCGCAGGAGTGCAGACCCCACCATACCTCCGTGCCCCGCCACGTAGATCTTCGCACCGCGTAGATCGACGCTTGCATTGCCCGCGTTCATTGCCTACTCGTGGTAGTCGTAGGACGGATAACCATGCCGGCGGACCAGCGCGTCCCGCTCGGCAGCACGATAGTCCTCCATGACCATTTCACTGACCAATTGCTCGAAACTGGTTCGCGGTACCCATCCCAGCTTACGCTTTGCCTTCGTTGCGTCTCCCAGTAGAGTCTCAACTTCAGTGGGCCGGAAATACCGCGGGTCCACGCGCACAATGGCCTGCCCGGGCATGACTACTGCCGGCGCACTTTCGGTCTTTGCCACGACGCCGACTTCTTCCACCCCACTTCCTTTCCACTCGATCGTCATGCCAAGCCGCCGCGCTGCGATCTCGACAAACTGACGGACACTGTACTGGTGCCCTGTGGCAATTACAAAATCTTCCGCTTGATCTTGTTGCAACATCAGCCACTGCATTTCCACGTAGTCACGCGCATGACCCCAATCGCGCTTTGCATCCATGTTGCCCAGGTATAGGCAGTCCTGCAGCCCAAGCTTTATGCGCGCGAGCGCTCGTGTAATTTTCCGCGTCACAAAGGTCTCGCCGCGAACTGGCGACTCGTGGTTAAACAAAATGCCGTTGCACGCGTACATCCCGTAGGCCTCGCGGTAATTGACAGTTATCCAGTATGCGTACAGCTTGGCGACCGCATACGGACTGCGAGGATAGAATGGTGTCGTCTCCCTCTGCGGGATCTCCTGAACTAGCCCATAGAGCTCGGACGTCGACGCTTGGTAAAACCGAGTCTTCTTTTCAAGGCGTAGAATTCTGATTGCTTCCAAGAGACGCAGTGCTCCGAGTGCATCCGAATTCGCCGTGTACTCGGGCTCCTCGAATGAAACGGCAACATGACTTTGCGCCGCAAGGTTATACAGTTCATCGGGCTGCACAATCTGCAGTATGCGAACGAGGCTGCTTGAATCCGTCATATCGCCATAATGCAGTATGAATCGCCGGTCTCTGACATGTGGATCCTGATAAAGGTGATCGATGCGGTCCGTATTGAAGAGAGATGTACGGCGTTTAATGCCATGCACCTCGTACCCTTTATTGAGCAGAAACTCCGCCAAATAGGACCCGTCCTGACCAGTGATCCCGGTGATAAGTGCGACTTTGTTCATGACAATTTATTGCGATAAGGGTTGGGGGAATACACAATACCAATGACGAGCCAGCAACGTTACGAAACACTACTCTGAATCTCGCGCGCCTAATTGCCCTCGGTATGCGCTAGAACTCATTCATTACAGTACCAAGGACCCTGATCCGTGCACTCGCCAACTCATTGACGAATGATTTTACTGTGTTGATTCGTGTATGGTCCTTCCGTACCAGCATAAGTGCCGCCCCCGTTGCCAGGCATGCGGCCTGTGCATCCGCGTATCTCTCTCTCGCGGGTGTGTCAACGATAATCACGCTGAACTCATTTGCCATTTCCGAAAGAAGCCGCTGAAAGAGTGGCCGTGTCAGCAGTTCCTGCGGATTAGGCGGGATGGCGCCGGCCGGCAGCACTGACAAATCTCTGAAGGAGGGTACGCGCTGTATGGATTCCGCGTCCCCCCGTCCAGACAAGACCGCAGACAATCCGCTACGATTGTCGAGCTTGAAGAACTCGTGCTGGCGGGGGCTGCGCAAATCGGCATCGATTAACAGCGTACGTTGCCCAAGTTGCGAGAACAGCACAGCCAAGTTAGCCGCCATGTAGCTTCGCCCCTCGCCACGCGAAGGGCTGACGACCGAAAGCGCGCGCCCCCCCTCCTCTACGCCAAACCATCGGAGCGTAAGCTGGCTGCGGAGTGCCCTTAGCGCCTCAACCTGATCGCTAAACGGTTGGTACGCGGCCACGACATCTGGGCTAATCTCCGAATCACCCGGCACCAGGTATGGGTAGTCAAACTGGTGTGCCAGTGCAAGCTGCAGATCGGCCTCAGTGATGAGCCCAAGCTTTAGCGCGGCATCACCGAATCGCAGCCCTTGTTCCCGCTGCACGTTGAGAACGCGTTCTGCTTCCTCAAGCGTCAGCTTGCCCGCATCTATCAGAATTGCCCCTAAGAAGCGTCCCTTTGTACCGCTCAGAGGCCCATCAAACACCGGGATTACATTCGACCGTTCTGGCGTCATATGCGTTGTACTCCCTAGCTCGTCGCACCGGAACTCACCCCGGGAAGGCGCGGCAAGTCGTTGATCATCGGTAACCTTGGCGCAGCGGCGACTCCTTGCCCCCTACCAACCACCGCCAAAACTGGCAAGTTAACCATGTCAGCCAAGTCAGACAACTCCCGGACTCGGCGGTCAGTCCGCTCCAACATGGACGCAAGGACCAGCCCCAGGACGGTTCCAGCGAATATGGAAAGCCCAAGGTTAAGATGCAGCTTTGGACTTGATGGCAATAGCGGTTCTGATGCTTCATTAAGTATCGTAATGTTTGTCTGCGTCGCCTGGCTTTCCAAGTTGGTCTGCGCCAGCCGCTGAAGAATCAGATCGTACTCTCGCTTTGCCCCCTCAACATCACGAATCAGGAGCGACGCCTCGTCTCGTTGTTTCTTAAGCGCAAGCACCTTTGCCTTTTGAGCCTCATAGGCCGCTCTAATCTGAGCCTCGCGCTGCTGATTCGCACGGTTTGCAGTTCCGATACTCCCAGCCACCTGCGCCATCTCCAAGCTCACTCGCTCGCGCAGCGCTTTGACTTCGGCCTCAAGGCGCTGGTACTGAGGATGGTTGGGCCCCAATTGAGCACCCGATTCTTTCAGCTTTGCCTCTTGCCGCGCCAGATCAGCACGAAGGCCTTGCACCAAGGGGCTTTGAATGACTTCGGGCAATTGACCGGTCGCTCCTCCTGTCTGCCGCTGCCTTGAGTCAGACTCGGCCAAGTGCCCCTGTACAACGGTTAGTTCACTGGATAGCTGATTCAGCCTTGCATTTTCTACATCGAGATTCTCTTCGGTAGCAACGATGCCTTTTTGGCGTTGGAACTCCGAAAGCCGGGCTTGGGCCTTGTTTAACTTCTCCCGCACTGCTTTCGTGCGCTCGTCAAACCACGCTGCGGACTTCTTCGCAGGTTCCACCTTTAGATCCAGATCTGTCTCCATATACGCCTGCGCATACGCATTCGGCACCGCTGCTGCAAGTTTGGAATCAGATGTTGAATAGGAAATGTTGATTACATTACTCTCTTTGGCAGGCTTGATCTCCAGCTTCTTGCGTAGCATTTCGCCAATCCACATTTCGAAATCACCTCGCCCCTCGGCGCTAGTCTCCCACTTCTGCCGCAATTCGGGATCCTTGTCCAACTGAAGCGCCTTGACAACCTTGCGCGTGACCTTGTCACTGCTCATTATCTCCATCTGGGTAGCAATGTAGCTCTGGAGAATAAGGGGAGGCAACGCGACTCCAAGCGCGACGCCAGCCACCGGGTCGACCGATTTCACGTCGACAAGCATCGACGTGGCGGCCGAGTAAGTCTTCGGAAGCACGAGGCTCACCACCATCGTGAGCGCGACGGTGCAGACCAACGTGTACAGGACGACCCTATACCGTGCTCGAATAATGTTGATGTATTGCCAGAATGTCATCGGAAGATCCCAGCTGTAATGTGGTCAAAAGAGGCTTTCGCGCAGATAGATTACGTCGTCGGCAAGAACACGGTCTTCCATCTTCGGCTCGAGCGCCTGCACCTTTCCGCCTGCGTCGCGCCGGTGAATCTTGAGACCCTTTTCCGTGCCCCTCGGTGTAACTCCCCCTCCCTGCGCCACTGCTTGCATCACGGTCATGTCACGCTCGAGACGGTAGGCGCCCGGGCGCTGCACCTCTCCATAAATGTAGTATTGCGAAGCGCGATGGACGTAGACGATGTCGCCGCCGGTTATCGTCGTATTTTCTGAGCCTTTGCCTGACTGAAACAAGGCTGGAAGATCGGTCTCCTTGCGGAAGGGTTTCCCTTCACGGGTCCCGAGGACTACGATAGAATCAGATCCAGTCGCAAGAACACCGCCTGCCAGAGCAATGGCGTCCGACACTTTCATGTTTGCGAGTTCAAGCGGATATCTACCGGGGTTCTTGACATGCCCCAGTACGGCGACCTGGCTCCCACGAACTTCAAGCACGAGCACATTGACCTGCGGTTGGAGTACAAATTTCCCATCTCGCAATTGTTTTGCGATCTTCTGTTCAGCGGCAGCGACTGGTAGCCCACCCACTTGCACGGCGCCGATGAGGGGAAACGAGATCGAGCCCGACTCGGCCACTCTCGTTTCAACGGTTAAATCCGGATTTTGAAAGACCGATATTCGAATAATGTCTCCGGGACCAAGGACATACTCTCCCTTACCGCTCTCGGCAAAGGAAAGCTGCACAGCTAGAATATTCAGCAACGCAAATGCGATCGCGAAAAGCACTCCACGAGCGGGATTTTTTCTCATATCGGTCTCCCAATGCAGGACGGTAGGCACAAAACCAAATGTCATGGAACAGTGAGAATCACGCACAACGGCCACGATCGACGGGAAGGGCCCAAGGCTCAGGGCAGCGCAATTGCATGCGACAAGCACACTACCTCTGCCGCCAAAACCTGGCCGTGAAGTAGTTCCGACCCATGCCAATGCCGGCGCGCCAACCACCACCACTCACCTTGCAGTCTAATGGCTCCAATCGTTTGCCGATCATACCGTAGCGAAAACTAAGCCATTAATCTACTTCATTAAAGCATACTGTTTGAGAAAATCCGTATAGGTTGGGCTAAGCAAGAAGTCGTAATCCTGATCTTTGCCTGGATGGGTCATCAGTTCTATGACCTCGCCGGGCACGGCCGGCCTCTCCGAACAGAAGCGATCAAGGTGAGAGAAATACTTGACGGTCGTCGCGCGATGCACGTGCAATAGGTACCTGTTCACCAAGAAACGATACGCGCGCTTGTGCGGACTACCAGGATACAGAACGTTTCCCGAAACCCTCAGTCGCCTAGCACGATACTCAACCGCTAGGGGTGCGACAATTCTGGCAAGGGGGAAGTAGGTATGGACATGATGATGCGAGTCAATATGGTCAAGCGCCATGCCAGCACTCACATAGCGATCGATTTGTGCACGCAATTCAGTTTGCGCGACTGAGAGATACCGATGGTCCGACCACAGCAAATCGTGCTTCCAAAACAGCCGCGACTCCCCATATACGCTCCGGAATCCATCGGCGGCCGGCACCCCCTCATCAAGGTCCAAGTGAATGCCGAGTCGTGGCTTGCTGTCCCGCGTGCGATACCAGCGCACCACTTCCTCGAATCCGAGCGTCGTTACCATGACCGATGCAGATGAAATCAACCCTCGGTCAAAGCAATCCATTATGCGTTCGTTGGTCTTCGCATCCCTCCCTAGATCGTCGGCATTGACTATTATCTTTAGAATCGCCATTGCTGGAATGCTTTGGAACCCAGAGCTATGGTGGCTCGCCCCTTAAAGGAAGATGAGCGCACTTAGAGATGTTCTTACGCCGCCAGCAACTGCTGCCAGCGCGAGACCCCTCGTAACCGAGCACATGCGCTAGAAGGTGATCTGCGCGCCAGCAAGAATGACATTTGCCTTGTACTGGTTGTCGGCAAAGTTCGAGTCGCGGCGCTCGTCGGTATATGACAAACTGAACTGCAAGCCCCGAAGCGCCCTGTACAAGGCAGCGATTGTCGCAGTGCGGACCTTGTCTTCGCGCTGAGCGTTACCTAGCAATGCAACGCCGACGTCGGCGCGGAAGTCACGCTTTGCTCGCTCGAGTCGACCTTCAACATTAATTTTCGGTGTCGCAGCCCATATCACGGCTGCACCGAGCGCGCGCGTAATCAACGACGTTGGATTCACATCGTCGACCGAACTCAATTCGCGCCGCGCGCTGAGATTGAGAGTCAGCCTCGGGTCGATTATCCAATCGTAGCTGAGCTTCGCCGTCGGCGTGCTGAAGTCACGCTCAGGCACATCATCGTAGCTTCGCTCCGACCGCCCGACATATCCGGACAGCGTACTCGCGGCCGTGACCTTCCACGACCCAACTACAAGGACTTCGTCCTGGACAAAACTGTTGTCCACCAACCTCCCGTTCACATCCTGCCGATTGGGATATGTTGAATCGGTTCGCCTGACACGCAATCCAAGCTCGTTACCGTTTGGCCGCTTGTGCTGCAGCCCCACCTCAACGATATCGTTGCGGTTATCGGCGTCCACCAATACCTGCGATGAATTGTTGCTTCGCACGTGCCCTACGGCACCGCCAACACCCCACTCAGGATGAAACCAGTAGTAGCCAGACGCAGATCCGCGGGAGTATGTGCCTAAATTTCGGACGGGGCGGCGGAAATCCGTGAAACCTGTGAGTGTTTTGTTGTGCTCCAATATCACGTCACCGCGAAACCGGTTGCCCAGTTCCCAAAGCCACTTACCGGATGACGTATACGCATCGTGGCTCAAAAACGAGAATCTATCGTACCGCAAGTGCGCCAACCCGACGTCTACAAGGAACCGTTGCCGACTCACGGGCAGATCAACCTTTAAGATCGCTTCAGTACGGCTGATCGTGTCTGACCTGTCGCTGGTACCCAGGAGCGTCTGCGTGTCCGCACCATCCGACAAGCGGAATAGATTGCTGTCGCGGATAAACGACTGCCCAAGCACCAAGCTTGCCACGTCCCCCTCTCCGGCTGAGGCGTTTCCGACAAATAAAAGGCCACAAGCGAGAACCGAAGCCCGCAGCGCAAACGGACAAGAGCCCTGTAGTGTATCGATCATAGTGTCCCAATCTTAACAGAACCATCCTCCGACGTAGGTACAAGCCGTCCCTACGTGAATTAGTTCCATTCTCCCATTCGGATCGTTTTGGTTATATATTAGAGATAGAGGTCAGGTATATCTTACAACTATGTTTGCTGTTCTCGATCAACAACAAAATATACTCAAGGTCCGTCTTAGCTTGACGTCCCTAATTGGGATGCTGCTGGACCCGGTGCTGCTCGTCGGATCGCTCGTCGTAGTCATGATCTACTATGGCGAACGCTTCAGCGCCCCCTATCTTATTTTATCAGCGATTGTGTTCCTGCTGACATTTCCGGGGAAGTCCCAACTCGGGGCGTCCTTGGGTGAGATGTATCGGGATCTATTACTCGGATGGGCGCTGCTGTTCGTTGTCCTGATGTTCTTCGGGTACGTCAGCAACTATCTCGGAGTCTTTCCCAAGCGTGTGTTGTTCGCCTGGTTTGTCGCGGCGCCCGCCAGCCTAATTGGCGGGCACCATATCATGCGCCTGCTCATTCCGAGAGTAATTGCGCTAGGCAGCAATCAGCGCAAGGCAATTGTCGTTGGGGCAAACGAGCTGGGACTGAAATTGGCAAAACAGATTCGAAGCAACCCCTACCTCGGCATCCAAGTTGTGGGATTCTTTGACGACCGCCAAGAGGCGCGCCTCGGCAACGTCGGGGACAATACACTACTCGGACCGATGAAAGATCTGGGCGGCTTTGCCAAGCAGCGGGGCATTGATCAGATTTACCTTGCTCTTCCGATGGCGTCCCAGCCACGCATCCTGCAAGTTCTGGACGATCTTCGCGATACCACCGCATCGATTTATTTCGTCCCGGATATCTTCGTCACAGATCTGATCCAGGCGCGGGTCGACGATTTGAACGGGATGCCTGTAGTAGCAGTATGCGAAACGCCGTTTACTGGCGTCAACGGGATGATCAAGCGGACAAGCGACGTTATATTGTCCGTATTGATTCTCATACTCATCTCCCCGATCCTTGCTGCGGTTGCCTGGGGCGTAAAGATGAGCTCCCCCGGCCCGATACTATTCAGGCAACGTCGCTACGGCCTTGATGGCAAAGAGATAACCGTCTACAAGTTCCGGTCCATGACCGTCTGCGAGGACGGCCCGGATGTCCCCCAGGCGCGACGTAATGACCCGCGTATCACCCCATTCGGTGCGTTCATCCGCAAGACGTCATTGGATGAGCTGCCCCAGTTTTTCAATGTCCTGCAGGGCCGCATGAGCATTGTGGGTCCGCGCCCGCATGCCGTGGCCCACAATGAAACCTACCGCAAGCTCATCAAGGGATACATGGTTCGGCACAAGGTCAAACCAGGGATTACCGGCTGGGCCCAGGTCAATGGATATCGCGGCGAAACCGAGACCCTCGACAAGATGAAGGCCCGCATCGACTACGATCTTGCCTATCTGCGGAACTGGTCGCTTCGACTTGATCTATTGATCATATTAAAGACGGCTCTGATGGTCTTGGGTGATCGCAAGGCTTACTAACGCCGCTTCGTTAGGAGGCAGGGCGAGGCGTTCGTTGCGTCGATATTGAATCGCGTCAGCGCGGAAAGATGACTGCCGTCCGAACGCCGCGTTCGGGCGTGTCGGAAACGCAAACCCTTCGGACGCGATTCAGCTCTGAGCAGGAGTCAATAACAAGTGACAATCAAACCTGCCATCGTGACGGCCACAAGTGGTGCGCTTCTTTTGGGCCTCGTCACAGCTACCTGGGCCGCTGGCGATCCCCCATGTGGCGATCTACTCCCCGTGGAAAGCGAGCAGGCGCCCGCTCCTAACCCATACGCGCTTAACCTTCCTGACGCCAGCCAATTCCGCCTGCGGCCCAATGGTGCCGTTCCGGCTCTGACAAACCGCGAACCCAAGACAACCAATGTCTTGTCCAAGCGGCCATTCGCGTCCGAGATCCTGCGTGCCGCAGACGCGTACAAGATTGACGCCGAACTGATACATGCCGTGATCGCTGTCGAATCCGGATACGACCCCAAAGCCGTATCCCCGAAAGGGGCACGCGGGTTGATGCAGCTCATGCCCGACACCGCCAGACGCTATGGTCTCAAAGACCTGCGCCGCCCCGACTGCAATATTCGAGTCGGCACAGCATATCTCAAGGACCTGCTCGTCCAGTTTGGCGACGACGTCAAACTGGCACTCGCGGCCTACAACGCGGGCGAGAACGCGGTTGTTCGGTACGGGAACCGAATCCCCCCGTATCGGGAGACGCTCCAGTACGTGCCCAAGGTGGTCAGCCTGTACTCGCAGCTCAAACCGTCGCGGCCCGCGCTCGGTACGCAGCCGCAGCGCACGAAGTACTTGCTTCCGAGCCTTGGGACTTTGGACAGCATGGAACGTGGTGTTCACGACTCGAATCCGGATCAGCTCTCCCAACGCGTGGATACCAGCCCGTAACGGACTCGCGGCCGTGAGCTGACCAGTCAGCCTGCGGAGCGGCGAATGAAAAAGGGCTTGCATCGCTGCAAGCCCTTCGTATTTTTGGCGCGCCCGGCAGGATTTGAACCCACGACCCCTTGGTTCGTAGCCAAGTACTCTATCCAACTGAGCTACGGGCGCTCATGTGCAGTGTACCAAACTGGCGGAGAGAGAGGGATTCGAACCCTCGATGGAGCTTTATGACCCCATACTCCCTTAGCAGGGGAGCGCCTTCGACCTCTCGGCCATCTCTCCGAAAAAGGTTGCGAATCATACCGCCTCCGCTCAGCGCGGTCAAACCGCCGCTAAGCGCTGACCTGGTCCAGATCGAACGCCTTGTGCAATACGCGCACAGCGAGTTCAAGATACTTCTCGTCAATGACAACGGAAATCTTGATCTCCGATGTCGATATCATCTGAAGATTGATTCCCTCCTCGGCCAGCGTGCGGAACATCTTGCTCGCGATGCCGACATGCGAACGCATGCCAACACCGACCACTGAGACTTTTGCGATCCTGGTGTCGCCGGTGATCTCGCGCGCGCCGATGTGTGGCTTGACGGTTTCATTAAGCAGCTTCAGTGCGCGGTTGAACTCGTTCCGATTGACAGTAAAGGAGAAGTCCGTCATGCCGTCGTGGCCAATGTTCTGGATGATCATGTCCACATCGATGTTGGCTTCGGCGATCGGGCCCAGAATCTGGTACGCGATGCCAGGACGATCGGGGACTCCGATAACGGTGAGTTTGGCCTCGTCGCGGTTGAAGGCAATGCCGGAAATAATCGGCTGTTCCATCTTGATGTCATCCTCGAATGTAATAAGCGTGCCCTCGCCCCCGTCCTGAAAGCTGGACAGCACGCGCAGCTTGACCTTGTACTTGCCTGCAAATTCCACAGACCGGATCTGCAGCACCTTCGAACCCAGGCTGGCCATCTCCAGCATTTCCTCGAAGGTAACAGTCTTGAGTCGCCGGGCTTCCGGCACAATGCGCGGATCTGTTGTGTAGACGCCATCGACATCGGTATAGATCTGGCATTCGTCTGCTCGCAGCGCCGCCGCAAGGGCCACGCCGGTCGTATCCGAACCGCCTCGCCCTAGCGTAGTGATGTTTCCACCTTCGTCAATGCCCTGGAATCCGGCCACAACGACGACGTAGCCAGCGTCCAGGTCCGCGCGCACGCGCTCTTCGTCGATCTGCACGATGCGCGCCTTCGTATATGCGTTGTCGGTGAGGATGCGCACCTGCGCTCCGGTATAGCTCTTCGCTTTTATCCCGATATCGAGCAGCGCCATCGAGAGCAACCCGATCGTGACCTGCTCGCCGGTCGAAACCATGACGTCGAGCTCACGCGGATCGGGATTGGTCTGCATTTCCTTAGCAAGCGCAATGAGCCGATTTGTCTCGCCACTCATGGCGGAAACCACAACAACAAGCTGATCGCCCGCCTCCCTGAACCGTGCGACGCGACGCGCAACATTCTTGATCCGGTCTGGGCTGCCGACGGAGGTGCCACCGTACTTCTGAACGATCAATGCCATGTTCTCTAAAGTGTTGAGAAAAGTCGTTATTTTAGCCCAATTCGCTGACTTCAGTTGGACAGGTAGCGCGCTCATGCACGGCGCCGGCACGCGCGCGGCGTTGCACGATCGTGACACAATCGCGCTCTAGAACCCCACAAACCGCGTTGTATGTTATGCGGGTATTGTTCTATACTTCGCGAACCTGCGGCATTTACTGCGGGGGGTAGGAAGCAAGGCAGCGCAATTGCAATCAAATTGGGTCGTACGTAACCTCAAATTCAAGGACAACACAAGGACAGAGACATGAAAGCCACAGACAAAGTCGATCCGCGCGAAATCCGGCGCAAACTTGGCCTCAACCAATCCCAATTCTGGGCGAAGATTGGCGTCACCCAGAGCGGCGGATCCCGCTACGAGAGCGGACGAAACATGCCCCGACCGGTGCAGTCGCTGCTGCGACTGGTTCATGTCGAGCAGATCGATCCGGCCAGGGTCAAACGCGAGGATTTCGAGGTGGTCGAGTACCTCAAGGCCAGCGACCCGGAGTTGTTCAAGAGCCTCAAGAAGGCGGCCCGGGCAAGACCAAAGAAGTAAGTTCGCTCGACGCTCATCGGTTTCGAGCTTCAGGGACTGACGCGAACCGTCAGTCCCGCGGTTTTTATTTTCTCTGCCACCGCCTCAATCGAAGCCGGGGACAGGCGTGCCAGCCGCGGCGCTTCCGGCTGCAGCGACGGACGGGCAATGCCGTAGAGCAGCACGCCCCGGATGCTGGGAATCCCGACCGCCTCCAGCAGATCGAGATACGCCGATATTTCGGCATCGCTCGGCCCCGCTCCATCGAGCAGAAAGACGCAGGTCTGCACCCAGGTCGGACATATTTCGGCACAGCGACGCAGATTGCGGATCACCTGCGCTGGCTTGAGCGTGACACCGTTGATGCGTGCGATACCATCCGCCGTTCCCGCATCGACCTTGAACCACACTTCACCACCACACCGATCGAGCGCCGCCAACGCCCGCTGCACGTAGGCACGACCGACAAGGCTGCCGTTGGTGATCAGGCGCAAGGGAATTTCGGTTCCCAGACCGAAGTGCCGTTTCACGTCGCATATCCGCTCTATCGCGTCGGCCAGTTCTTTTGCACTGGTCGGCTCGCCGTTGCCGGAAATTGCGAAATCCGCAACCCTGCGGCTGTCCTCGGGAACCCGCTGCGCCAGAAAGTCGCCCCGCAGTACGTTCCCCACCATGCCCCGGAGTTCCTTTTCAAGCAAGCCAAGGTCAATGACCGGCGCAGCGCCCTTCGTAAGATTTGGCACCTGGCAATAGATGCACCGCCAGTTGCAGGCGTTGTTCGGATTCAGATTGATGCCGATGGATACGCCCCCCGCCCGCCGGGAGACCACGGGATAGACGTAGCGCAAGCCAGCACTGTCCCGGCTGTGGTCAGTGGCATCGAGCTGTCGCAAGGATTCGGTCATTTCGCCCGCGTTGATATCGTGGCTCGCGCCGGGCCGGCGCCGAAGGCAATGCTATAATGCGCCGGCGTTTGCTCCCTCACAAGCCGCCACCTTTCATGCGAATAACTCGACGCATCGAGTTCGACGCCGGCCACCGCATCCCCGATCATCGCAGCCAGTGCCGCCACTTGCATGGGCATCGCTACGCGCTGGAGGTCACGCTGTCGGGCTCACCCATCGACCAGCCGGGCTCGTCGGACCAAGGCATGGTAATGGACTTCGCGGACGTAAAGGCATTGGCCATAGCTCATGTGGTTGCCGGCTGGGACCACGCCTTCCTGGTGTGGAAGGAAGACCGGGCCGTGCTGGAGCTGCTGGGCAGGCTGCCGAACCATAAGACCGTCGTGCTGGACTGCGTGCCCACCGCCGAGAATCTCGCGCTGACAGCGTTTCGCATCCTTGACCCGGTCTATCGCGACACCTACGGCAATGGCCTGAGGCTGGAACGGGTGCGCATCTTCGAAACTCCCAACTGCTGGGCGGACGCCGACCGGATGGACGTGGCACCGCGCCAAGAACGCTGACCGGTCAATGGCGGAAGGGGTGGGATTCGAACCCACGGATGGTCGCCCATCGCTGGTTTTCAAGACCAGTGCATTCAACCGCTCTGCCACCCTTCCCACAGTCTCGTCGTGCCGGCACGCGGCGCCGCGATTCTAGCACGCCATGCATCAGGCCGTTTTCGGCTGCGGGCCGCCGACGCGCCAATCGGATTGAAACTTTCCGGCGCACACGTTAGTCTTACGACCGCTATCTTTGGCAACGATCGGAGGATTTATGGAAACCCGGTACCAATATGCCGGCCAGAGTACGCCAACCATTGCCCTGGAGCAGAATCGGGTTCTGCGCAACACCTACCTGCTGCTCGCCTTGAGCATGGTGCCGACGGCGATCGGCGCCCTCGTGGGTGTACAGCTGAGGTTCTCGTTCCTGGCGGGTAGCCCATTCCTCGCCTTCATGTTGTTCCTTGGCGTGGCTTGGGGCTTCATGTGGGGGATCGAAAAGAACAAGAACAGCGGCTTGGGCGTCGTCCTGCTGCTCGCCTTCACTTTCTTCATGGGCTTGATGCTGAGCCGCATCTTGCAGGTCTCGCTTGGATTTAGCAACGGCGCCTCGCTGATCGCCCTCGCGGCCGGGGGAACAACGGCGATCTTTGTCACCCTCGCGGGCATCGCCACCGTTACAAAGAAGGATTTCAGCGCCATCGGCAAGTTCCTGTTCGTCGGCGTTGTCGTCCTGCTGCTGGCGATCGTGGCCAACATCTTCTTCCAGATCCCGGCCCTCGCCCTGACCATTTCCGCCGTGGCCGTGCTTCTGTTCTCGGCCTACATCCTGTACGACGTGAGCCGCATCGTCACGGGCGGCGAAACCAACTACGTGTCGGCGACGCTGGCGCTTTACCTGGACATTTACAACGTTTTCGTCAGCCTGCTCAATCTGCTGCTCGCATTCACCGGCCAGCGCGAATAAGTGGCGCAGCAAATCTTCCGGAAAGGCGGCGCAAGCCGCCTTTTTTATTGCCTTTCGAAGAGGGCGATCGACTCCACATGGGAGGTGTGGGCGAACATGTTGGCGATGCCGGCGCCTTTCAGTCGGTAGCTCTTCTCGCGCACCAGCACTGCCGCATCGCGGGCAAGAGTCGCCGGATTGCAGGAAACGTAGACAATCCGTCGCGGCGCGTGCTGGCCGAGCGCCTTGACCAAGGAAATGGCGCCCTCGCGAGGCGGGTCGACCAGCATCTTGTCGAGCGTTTCCAGGGAGATGGAATCGGGCAAGGGCGTCTCGAACAGATTGGCGGCAATGAAGCGCGTACGCTCGGCAAGGCCGTTCAACTGGGCGTTGTCCCGAGCCCGCCGGACCATCGCCTCGCCGCCCTCGACACCGACGACGTGAGCGCCTCGGCGGGCGATGGGCAGCGCGAAATTACCCAGCCCGCAAAACATGTCCGCAATCTGCTCGTCCGGACGCGGATCGAGCAAAGCCACGGCCCGTCGCACCAGCAACCTGTTAACGTCGTGGTTGACCTGAGTGAAGTCCGTCGGCCGGAAACGAATCGTTACATCGAACTCCGGAAGCGCGTAGGCAAGCTCGCCGACCTGCAGAGGGTGAAAAACGGTGGCCGAATCCGGCCCCGCCGGCTGAAGAAAGAAGGTGATGCCATTGTCGTCGGCAAAGCCGCGTAGCAACGCCTCATCGTCGGCGCTCAGGGGCTGCAGTATGCGTAGCACGAGCACCGTGAGCGCATCGCCGATAGCTACCTCGATCTGGGGCAGGCGCTCTGCGACTGATAGGTTTCCGATCAGCTCGCGTAAACGCGGGATCAGCGCCGACACGTGCCGCGGCACGACTTCGCAGCCGCTCATGTCGGCAACATAGCTGCTGCGCTTCTCGTGAAAGCCGACGAGCACGCCGCCTTTCTTCTTCACTAGCCGGACCGAAAGGCGCGCCCGCAGGCGATAGCCCCAGGGCTGCCCATGGATAGCCGAGTAGATCACCTCGGGACGCAGGCGCGCCATATGCCAGAGGGCGTCCTCCAGCACCCTCTGCTTGACGGCCGCCTGTGCTACAGGATGCAAGTGCTGCATGCTGCAGCCGCCGCAGCGGTCAAAGAAGCAACAGCATGGCACCACGCGCTGCGAGGACTCGCTCAGGATCGCCGTCGCCACTGCCAGTTCGTAACTCGGCTTGCGGCGATAGCTGGAGAACTCGACCTGCTCACCGGGCAACGCACCCTCGACGAATATCGTCTTGCCGTCCAGGCGCGCCACCCCGCGCCCTTCGTGATCCAGTGATTCGACGATTGCTATCGGCATGAGCGTGCGTGAAATGGCAGAGGCGAGATTCTAGTCGGGCCGGCCGATTTTGCAACCGGAGCGCCTGTGCGGCACGGCGTATAATGCCAACGATGATTTCGACGCTTTTGGGCGGGCTTGCGGCGCGCGACTTCCTGGCGCGGTACTGGCAGAAGAAACCGCTTCTGGTCCGGCAAGCGATCCCGGGCTTCGAGGGACTCTTCACTCGGGAGGACTTGTTTGCCCTGGCATGCCGGGACGACGTGGAAGCACGGCTGATCGCCAACGACGCGGGCCGCTGGACCGTTCGCCGCAGCCCGTTTGCCAAGCGGGAGATCGAGCGGCGTCGCAATCATCCCTGGACTGTCCTGGTTCAGGGCGTCAATCTCTATTCGGTGCGTGCTGACGCGCTGCTACGCAGCTTCGACTTCGTGCCGTTCGCCCGGCTCGACGACCTGATGATCAGCTATGCGGTAGACGGTGGAGGCGTCGGGCCGCACTTCGACTCTTATGATGTGTTCCTCCTCCAAGGCATGGGCCGCCGCAGGTGGCGGATCGGCGCGCAGCGGGACCTGACGTTTCTCGACGACGCACCGCTGAAAATTTTGCGCGACTTCAAGCCGAGCCGGGAATGGGTTCTCGAACCCGGGGACATGCTTTACCTCCCGCCCCACTACGCCCACGACGGCGTCGCCCTCGGCGAGTGCATGACGTATTCCATCGGGTTTCGTGCGCCCTCGGCGCAGGAACTGGTCACGCAGTTTCTCGTCTATCTCCAGGACCGTATCGATGTTCCTGGCATGTACCGCGACCCGGATCTGCGACTCCAGCGGCATCCTGGTGAGCTTGCCCCTTCCATGTTACTCAAGGCGATGGCGATGCTCGGCAGAGTGCGCTGGGACAGACGGACGGTGCGCGATTTCCTCGGCTGCTACCTGACCGAACCGAAGCCTCATGTATTTTTCTCTGCGCCCGTAAGGCCGATGTCATCGCACCGCTTCGCGCAACGATGCCGAAGGGGTGGATTCGCCCTTGATATCAAGAGCTCCCTCCTCTTCGCAGATACCAGTTTCTTCATCAACGGCGAGCCTGTCACTGTCCAAGCCCGCGACCGCCAGCATCTGCGCCAGCTGGCAGATCGGCGTGGTCTGGAGAGCGTCGAAGGCATGACCGAGGCAGGCCTCGATCTGCTCTACACCTGGTACCTGTGCGGCTTTGGTGCGCCGGCACGCTGACCCATGACTCCCTTCGATTCGCCCGGAGAAACCCGCTTCGATACACTCGCCGAGTATTTGCATGCCGTGGATGCGGCACTTGCCTCCACGCACACGGATCTATGCATATTCGACGTCGACCTGCGCGCGCTCGATTTCTCCGCGAAGCAGCGCACCGAGCAGTTGTCCCGGAACATGGGTCAGCGTCATGGCTATCGGCTGCGCATCGTCCTTCACGACACCAGCCATGTGGAGCGCTACTGCGCCCGCGTCATTACGCTGTTGACCCGCTTCAGCCATTGTTTCGAGATCCGCCGCACACCCGAGGACCTGCGTCACCTGACTGAGTGCTTTGTGCTCGCTGACGATGCGTACGGTGTCGTTCGCTTCCACTGCGATCATGGGCGCGGCAAGCTGTTCGCGGGTCTGCCAGACGAGGGAAAACTCTGGAGGAATCGCTTCGAGGAACTATGGGATCTGTCCAGCCCGGCGGTCTCCGCGACGACCCTCGGATTGTGATGCAGGGGGGCGACAACCTTTGCCGAGGGAAGGTGTTGCCGTCCCGCAAACCCGCGCGGGTCTTGGATCAAGCAGCATAAGTATGTTATGATTTTCCTTGGTCGGGAGGTGATCTTGGCCTAAGGCGGGCCTGATCATTGATTTGGTTTTTTGTCATTTTTTTCGATAAGGGAATTCCGATGAGACACACTCTCCTCGTTGCTGCTTTGGTCGCCGTGGCTGTATCCGCCTGCGGCAAGAAGGAAGAAGCGAAGCCTGCTGCTGCTCCTGCGCCGGCTCCGGCACCTGCCGCTGCCCCGGCACCGCAGCCTGGCATGGCTGGCATGGAAGGCCAGAAAGGCATGGAAGGTATGGGTGGCATGCAAGGCCAGCAGGGTATGAGCGGCATGGGTGGCATGCCGGGCCAGCAAGGCATGGCGGGAATGGAAGCGAAGCCCGAAGAGAAGAAGTAGTTCGGTCCAGCCAGTCGCGAAAAAAGCCGGTCGTTACCGACCGGCTTTTTTGTTGCAGCTACACGGGACAAGCCCCCGCCCGTTTCAAGCTCAAGGCGGAAAGCTTCGGCGCGTATCCGCGCTCAACGCCCGTGGCCACGCCATCGCTCCGCATTCAATCGATGTCGCGCCAACCGAACCCCTGCGTCTGGTGAGCGACGCCGATCCAGTCAGGATGACAGTTGAGTGCGCCTGCCAGTGCCGATTGCGCCAGCTCCGGGAGGTTGTTCTCCGCGCTCAAATGGGCGGCGATGACGTGACGCAAACGACTGGTATCGACAGCGGCAACGAGAGCCGCAGCAGCCGTGTTGTCGAGGTGGCCGTAGCGGCCAGCTATGCGCGCCTTGAGCGCTGGCGGATAGCTGCCCCTGCAGAGCATTTGCACGTCATGATTGCACTCCAGCACCAGCGCCTCGCAGCCGCTCAGCATTCGCTCGATGTGTGGTGTCGAACAGCCAGTGTCCGTCAGCACGCCCAGGCGGCACTTGCCGTCGGAGAAGACAAACTGGACGGGTTCACGCGCGTCATGAGGGACCGGAAACGGATGCACCTCCAGTTCGTTGAGGGCAAACGGGCGATGACTGTCGATGAGCTCGACATCGGGTAGCTTCGACAGCCCTCTCGGCGCCGCCGCAAACGTGCCCGCGGTCATCCACACTCTTAGGGAAAAGCGGCGCGCCAGCCGGAACGCGCCGGCGACGTGATCGCTATGCTCGTGGGTTACGACGATCCCGGTCAGCTCATCAGGGGCAGTTCCTAGCCGGGCGAGCCGCGCGACCGTCTCGCGCGGGCCAAACCCGCAATCGAGCAGCACGCGGGTGCCCCCGCAGGTAACGATCAGAGCATTGCCGCCGCTGCCGCTGCCAAGCGACGCGAAGCGTATCACTTCAACTGGTCGTAGAGTAGGCCAAGGATCTTTCTGGCGGATTCGGACTTATCCTGGCCGCCTTCGCGCGTCAGAACTTGAACCGTGCTGTTGGCTTCGGCACCCTTGACATGCACCCGGTATTGCGCGCCGGCCGGAACGGCGGCGCCGCCCTTGGGCTCGTCGCTCTTCCAGAAGAGGAGAACCCTCGAGATCCAGCCCCGCTCTTCCTTCTTCGTCTTGTTGTCGGCTTCCGGGTCGACATAGCGAACGTAGTACAGCCCCTGCGACCGATCGCGATCCTCGACGGTGAATCCGACCCGGTCCAGGGCAAGGCCGACACGCCGCCACGCGCGGTCGAAGGCTTCCTGAAGTTCCAGGGACCCGCTGCCGTCGCCGCTGCGCTGCAACTTGGCCCGCTGGGCCGACGGGCCGGCGGCAAGCATCGTGCGCGCCCGGGAATCCTCAGAGCCGAAGCGCACCATCATCCGCCGCAGCATCTCGGCCTCCAGTTCCGAATCCGCGGGCCGGGGTTGCCAGACGGTGGTGTCGCGGGCTTCATTGGTGAAGATCTCCATCATGCCGCGATGGCTGATATAGATCTCCGTCGTGCCCGCTTCCGCGCCCGGCTCCAGGCGTGTGCGGAATTTGTCACGCTCGGGCGTCGAATAGATCTGATCGATCACCTTTCCGAGTACGTTGCGGATGGGATCTTGGGGAATCTTGGCGCGGTTCTCCGCCCAATCGGTCTCCATGATACCGGCATCGGGAAGCTCGAGATTGATGATGAAGCCGAGTTCCTGCCAGAAATCCTTCACCACCGGCCACAGTTTGTCCGGCGCCTGGCCGACGACCAGCCAGCGCTGATTGCCGGAACGCTCGATGCGCGTCTTCTCCACGTCGGGCAGGACGTCCGACGACGTTGCCGCGCGGCCTTGGCCGCTGCGCTCGGAGCTATAGGCAGAATAGGTGGCGGTACCGCGCGGCGTGATGTCCGGAACGGCGTAGCGTTCGTCGCGCGACGGCGAGGTCAGATCCGGCGGAATCTCCAGCGGTGGCAGTTTGCCGGCTGATTTGTAGTCGATCTTCTTCGACTCGAGCAGCGAGCTCGAGCAGCCGCCCAGGGCAAAAGTCGCCAACGCCACGGAAGCAAAGCAAAACAGCTTGCGGTTCATTCCCGCACCTCAAGAAAGATGAAACTAGACGGCTATGCCGGCGTCGCGCATCGCCTGGCGCACGCGCGGCTGAAATTCGGCGGAAAGAGGCGTCAGCGGCAACCTGATGCCACCTTCGATCAATCCAAGTTGGGCGACGGCCCATTTGACCGGAATCGGATTGGCTTCCAGGAAGAGATATCGATGCAGTCCCAGCAGCTTAAAGTGAATAGCCCGGGCACGCATCACGTCGCCGGCGAGAGCAGCGGCGCACATCTCGCGCATGAGCCGTGGCGCCACGTTCGCCGTGACGGATATCGTGCCGTGACCGCCAAGCAGTATCAGCGCCAGCGCACTGGCATCGTCCCCGCTGTAGATGGCGAAGTCCTTCTGCGCCCGCCGGATCAGATCCGAGCCGCGCTCGATGTTCGCCGTGGCGTCCTTGATGCCGATAATGCCCGGAATCTGCGCCAGACGCAGCGTCGTGTCATTGGCGAGGTCGGCAACGGTGCGGCCCGGCACGTTGTAAAGGATCATCGGCAGGTCCACCGCCTCGGCCACGGCTTTGAAATGACGGTACAGGCCCTCCTGCGTCGGCTTGTTGTAGTAGGGCACGACCGACAGGTTGGCCGTCGCACCGGCCTTTTTCGCAAATGCCGTCAGTTCAATCGCCTCGGAGGTCGAGTTCGCGCCCGTTCCCGCAATCACCGGCAGCCGGCCAGCGGCGTGCTCGACGGCAACCTTGATCAGTTCGCAGTGCTCGTCGAAATCCACCGTGGGCGACTCGCCCGAAGTGCCGACGACGACGATGCCGTCGGTGCCTTCCTTCACGTGGAAGTCAATGAGATTGCGCAACCGAGGAAAATCGATTGCCCCGTCTTCGCTCATCGGCGTGACGACAGCGACAATAGAGCCTGTGATCATCTGAAGTGCCGGAAGTAAATGCGTGATTTTACCCGAAGCAGCCCGCGGGCGATATGCGCAGGTGGAACGACCGCAAGGGCGTGCGAGACCTCGCCACCTGCCCGCATATCATCAGCAGAACGCGCAGACAGCCGCTTTCGATGACCGCCGGGCAACCGGCTAGAGATCAGCGAGCACCTTGATGTGCGCGGCAACGCTGCGCCCGAGCGCTGACAGGGCGTAGCCGCCCTCGAGCATGGAGACGATGCGCCCGTTTGCCGTCTCCTTGGCGACCGACTTCAGTTGCTGCGTTACCCACATATAGTCGGCCTCGACCAAGCCGAGCGAAGCCATGTCATCCTCATAATGGGCATCGAAGCCGGCGGAGATGAACATCGCCTGCGGCGCGAAATCCCGCAGCGCCGGCACCCAGACATCGCTCACCACCTGACGAAACCCATCGCCTCGCGTGCCGGCCGGAACCGGCACGTTGATCATGTTAGGCGCCGGGTCGTCGGTGCCGCTGTATGGATAGAACGGGTGCTGGAAGGTGCTCACCATGAGCACGCGCGGATCGTTGGCGAAGATGTCCTCGGTGCCGTTGCCATGATGGACATCGAAATCGATGATGGCTACGCGCTCCAGGCCATAGGCGTCCAGAGCATGACTCGCGGCGACGGCGATGTTGTTGAAAAAGCAGAAACCCATCGCCCGCGCCCGCTCGGCATGATGCCCCGGCGGACGCACGCCGCAGAACGCGTTTTCCACCTCGCCGCTAACGACGAGATCGGTCGCCAAAATCCCGGCACCCGCCGAGCGCAGCGCCGCTTGCACCGTACCGGGACACATCGCGGTATCCGGATCCAGATGCACGATGCCCTGCTTAGGCGCGCTTTGCAGCACGTTCTCCACGTAGTCCGTGGGGTGCACGCGTGCAAGATGTTCTGGCGTCGCGAGCGGCGCCTCGTAGTACACCAGGTACATGTCGAGACCCGCCGCGATAAGTCGATCGCTGATGGCGGACAGGCGCTCCGGGCATTCCGGGTGATGGGAACCCATGTCGTGCAGCATGCAGTCACGATGCGATATGAATGCCGTGGTCATGTCCTTGCGTACCCTCGTCGGCGGAAACGCCCACCATGCGGAACCCTGGCCGCGCTCCTATCGGAACTGAACTAGAATTGACAACCGATATATTACCAAATGATGATCAGCCGGTTATCAAGTCATGCCTTTGACCAACGTCAATGAAGTCATCGACGCCGCGGGACGAATCGTGCTCGGCAAGGAGCGCCAGATCAGGCTGGCATTGGCCTGCCTCCTCGCCCGCGGTCATCTGCTTATCGAGGATCTTCCCGGTGTCGGCAAGACCACGCTCGCCCACGTGCTGGCGCGGCTGCTCGGCCTGCACTTTCAGCGCATCCAATTCACCAGCGACCTGCTGCCCGCAGACATCATCGGCGTGTCGATTTTCGACCGCAATCTCGGCACCTTTCAGTTTCACCCCGGCCCGGTCTTCGCCCAGTTGATCCTCGCCGACGAAGTCAATCGCGCCACGCCGAAGACTCAAAGCGCCTTGCTCGAGGCGATGGAGGAGCACCAGGTCACCGCCGAAGGGGGAACCCGCCCGCTGCCCGAACCGTTCTTCGTCATCGCCACCCAGAATCCGTCCTATCAGATCGGCACCTTCCCACTGCCGGAATCCCAACTCGACCGTTTCCTAATGCGCATCGAACTGGGTTATCCCGATCACGCTGCCGAGCGCGCGCTCCTTCAGGGCGTGGACCGCCGCGATCTGCTCGCAGCCGTGCGGCCTTGCCTGGAACCTGGCGACCTCATCGAACTGCAGCAGGCAACGACCCAGATCCACGCCGCCGAGGCTCTGATCGACTATATCCAAGCGCTGGTCGAGCACACGCGCCGCGCACCCGAGTATGAAAACGGCCTCAGTCCGCGTGCGGCGCTGGCGTTGCTCGGTGCGGCGCGCGCCTGGGCACTGCTCGAAGGGCGCGAGATGGTGCTGCCCGAGGACGTGCAGGCCATCCTGCCGGGAGTTGCGCCGCACCGGCTGCGACTGGCCGGCGAGGGCTCGCGCCGCGCCGACGACGTCGCCCGAGCCCTCGTCGCCGCCGTCCCTCTGCCCTGACATGCTTGCGCGCACCGCCCTGGATCGTTGGCTGTTCCGCCTGCGTGGGCCGGAGCCTGCGCCGGTCACGCTCGGGTTCCGGCGCATCTTCGTACTGCCCACCGGCGCCGGATTCGCCTACGCCGCCGCCCTATTGCTCATGCTTGCCGGTTCCATCAACTACGGGCTGAGCCTGGGTTATCTGCTCACCTTCCTTCTCGCCGGTCTGGGCATCATCGCCATCCTGCAGACGTTCCGCAACCTCGTGCGGATTCGCGTCCTGCCTGGTCGGGCGGTACCCGTCTTCGCCGGCGAGTCTTGCCGCTTCGAGTTGCGGCTGCACAACCCCGGGGAGGAGCCGCGCCGCGCCGTCGCCGTCCGCATCCGCGGCGAACCTGCCGTGCATGCCGACATCCCGGCCCATGGCGCCACCGCCCTTCTGCTCGAGCGTCCTGCAACACGCCGCGGCTGGCAACGCCCTGGACGCATTACCCTGGCGACGCGCTACCCGCTCGGACTGATCCGGGCATGGAGCTACGTCGAGCCCGATCTGCGCTGCCTGGTCTATCCCAGCCCCGAGCGCACGCCCCCGCCGTTGCCGTGGTCGACCGTGGCCGCGGGCGAACAAGGCAGCGCCGGCCGCGGGCTCGAGGATTTCGCCGGCCTGCGCGGCCATCAGCCGACAGATTCCCCGCGTCACATTGCCTGGAAGGCAGTCGCGCGGGGAGGCCCCCTGATGACAAAGCAATTTGGCGGTAGCGCTACCGAGATACTCTGGCTCGACTGGCACGGCCTGCCGCAAAATCTGGGCGACGAGGCACGGCTGTCGCGCCTGACTGCCTGGCTGCTCAAAGCGCGGGCCGCGGGGCTGCCCTGCGGCCTGCGCCTGCCAACGATGGAGTTTGCCCCGGCCGCTGATGCCGTCCATTTCCAAGCCTGCCTCAAAGCGCTGGCCTTGTATGGCGAAGCGAAAGACGCGCCTGCCTGAGTACGGCGAGCAGCCGCTGAGCCGTGATCAGGAGCTCTGGCTTGTCGCCTGCGCCGGCGTGGCGCTGGCCACACACCTCAGCCATGCGCCCGTGTGGCTGTCTGGTGCCGCGGCCGCCGTGCTGGCGTGGCGCGCCCTGATCTGGTGGCGCCGTCTAGTCCTGCCGTCAAGGGGGCTGCTGCTGGTCATGGTGCTTGCAGGATGCGCCGGCGTGTTCATGAACTTCGGCATGTTCTTCGGCCGCGACCCGGGGACCGCCCTGCTGATCCTGTTCCTGAGCCTGAAACTGATGGAATCGTGCCGCCGCCGCGACGGACTGACGGTCATCTTTCTCGGCTATTTCCTGCAGCTTGCGCAGTTCTTCTACTCCCAGAGCGCTGCCAGCGCCGCATTGGCCATCGCCACCACCGTGTTGCTGACCGCGACGCTGATCAAGCTCAACCACGACAGCATCGATGTCCGCAGCGATCTGCGCTTGGCAACGGTGATGCTGGCGCAGGCGACACCATTCATGCTCGTCCTGTTTTTGCTCTTCCCGCGGGTCCAGGGGCCATTGTGGAGCCTGCCGTCCGATGCCCACGGCGGCATCACCGGCCTGTCGGAAAACATGTCGCCGGGATCGATCGCGAGCTTGAGCTTGTCGGACGCCATAGCCTTCCGCGCCGAATTCGAAGGGACACTGCCCCGGCAAAATCAACTCTACTGGCGCGGGCCTGTGCTGACGCGCTTCGACGGGCGCAGCTGGCACGCGCTGGCGGCAGCGAGCAGCAGCACCGTTCCTTACCCCGCGCGTGGTCCTGCGCTGCGCTACTCCGTCACCCTCGAGCCGCACTACAAGAACTGGATCTACGCGCTCGAGTTGCCCGGCGCGCTGCCCGCCGATGTCGCCATCACCTGGGACTACCGGTTGATCGCCAAGGGGCCCGTGACGTCGCGGCTGCGTTACGACGCCCAATCGCACCTGCTGGCCGTCGCCGGAATCGAGGAGAGCGCCGCGATTCTCAGGCAGGCGCAACAGCTTCCGCCCGGCTTCAATCCCCGCGCCCGTGCGCTGGCAGCCCAGTGGCGCTCCGAAACGACGGACGACGAGGCAATCGTGCGCCGCATGCTCGACTACTACCGCCAAGGGTTGTTTTTCTACACGCTGCAGCCGCCGCTGCTGGGCGATGACAGTGTCGACGATTTCCTGTTCGAGACGCGCCGGGGTTTCTGCGAGCACTTCGCCTCCAGTTTCGTCTTCATGATGCGCGCTGCCGGTATCCCGGCGCGGGTAGTAACCGGCTACCAGGGCGGCGAGGTCAATCCGATGGGCGGTTATCTGATTGTCCGCCAGGCAGACGCCCACGCCTGGGCGGAAGTGTGGCTGAAGGGCCAGGGGTGGCGGCGCATCGATCCTACCGCCGCTAGCGTTCCCTCACGCATCGAGTCCGGACTCGCCGCGGCGGTGCCCGCAGGGGAGCCGGTGCCATTTCTGCTGCGTACCGATCTGGCCTGGCTGCACAGCCTGCGCTTTCAGTGGGACACCCTGGCCAATGCCTGGAACCAGTGGATCCTCGGCTACAATGCGGTGCGCCAGCGCGAGGTCCTGCAGCGCCTGGGCATGACATCGCCGGACTGGCAGACCATGACCACGGTGCTGGGCGTGCTCACCGGCGCGCTCATGTTGTTGCTGACCTGGTGGACGGTGCGCCAGCGCGCGCGCCGCGATCCGGTACAACGGGCTTGGGAGCATCTGAGCGCGAAACTGGCCCGGCGCCAGCTGGCGCGCCATGCTTGGGAGGGTCCGACGGCCTATGCGCAGCGCATCAGCGCTGCCCAGCCGCGGCTGGCATCCGAGGTGGCGGAAATCGCCAGTCTGTACGCCGCGCTGCGCTACGGCAAGGGCGGCGGTGCACCCATGATCAGGGCGCTTGCCCGCAGAATCGCCGACCTGAACCCGTGACGACTCCCGCCAGACCAATGCCACTGACATCCACGGCCCTCGCGCTCGCCCTGCTTCTGTCACTCGCACGCCCGGCCGCCGCGGCGCCAAGCGGGTATGCCGGCCGCGCCGAAGTGCGCGAGTTCGCCGTCGAGATGTCGGAAAAGCACGGCTTCGAGGTAGACGCGCTGCTGCGGTTGTTCCGGCAAGTGCGATTCCAGCCCGGCGTGATCAAGGCCATCCTGCCGCCCAGTTCCCCTTCCGCGCGATCCTGGCGCGCCTATCGCGCCCGGTATATCGAAGCAGTGCGCATCGCCGAGGGACTGCGCTTCTGGCAGCGACATGCTGACGTCCTGACCGAGGCGGAGCAGCGATTCGGCGTCCCGTCCGAAGTCATCGTCGCCATCATCGGCGTCGAAACCGTCTTCGGCCGCGTCACGGGCAAGCACCAGACGCTCGCCGCGCTCACCACCTTGGCATTCGACTATCCGCCTCGCGCGGAACTGTTCCGCAAGGAGTTGGAGGAACTGCTGCTGCTCGCCCGGGAACGCGAGCGCGACCCCCTCAGCTTCACCGGCTCCTATGCAGGCGCCTTGGGCATTCCGCAGTTCCTGCCGAGTAGTTACCGTCGTTACGCTGTGGATTTCGATGGCGACGGCCATATTGATCTCGCCGTCAGCGAACGCGACGCCATCGGCAGTGTCGCGAACTTCCTGCTGGAGCACGGCTGGCAAGCAGGAGGAATCGTGGCGCTGCCTGCCCTCGCCACCAACGGCGAGGGGTACAAACTCTTCGCCGACGGTGGCGTCGAACCGCGCTTCACCCTTGCCGAACTGGCGGAGCACGGCATCACGGCCGAACGCGAAATCGCTGCCGAGGAGAAATGTGCCGTCATCGATCTCGCGACGCCCAACGATGCGACCGAGTATTGGCTGGGATTCCGCAATTTCTACGTGCTGACCCGCTACAACCGGAGCAGCTTTTACGCCATGGCGGTATATCAGCTCGGCCAGGAATTGCGCGCCGCGCGGGGGTCGCAGCTCGTCGAGCAGCTGCGATGAGTAGGCGGCGCGCCGTGGCAGACGCCGCATCGTCGGGGTGGGGTCAGCTGCTCAGAGCAGCACGTCCTTCGATACGCCCTTGCGCTTGAGTATGCGCCGCAACTGGGCCAGCGCCTCGAGCTGGATCTGGCGTACCCGCTCGCGGGTGAGGCCGAGGAACTCCGCCAGTTCCTCGAGGGTGCGCACATCCCTACCGTTGAGGCCATAGCGCCACTCGATGACGGTCCGCTGCTTGTCGTTGAGCTGACCGATCCAAGCGGCGACCAGGGCCTCGATCTCGTTGCTGTGCAGCTGCGCTTCCGGGCTCTCCGCCTGCTCGTCGGCCAGAGATTCGCCGATTGATAGATTGGGATCGATTTCCAGCGGCGCGTCCAGCGATGCCGTGTGCTCGTTGAACGCCAGGATCTGCCGCACTTCCTCCACCGGCTTGTCCAGCAGCTGGGCGATCTCATCGGGGCTGGACTCGCCGTTGCCGCTCGCTTCCAGATGGCGCAGCGTGCGCAGCACCTGGTTTAGCTCCTTCACGACATGCACAGGCAGCCGGATCGTGCGCGACTGGCTCATGATGGCGCGCTCGATGTTCTGTCGGATCCACCACGTGGCGTAGGTCGAGAAGCGAAAGCCGCGTTCGGGATCGAATTTCTCCAAGGCGTGGATCAGGCCGAGGTTACCCTCCTCCACCAGATCGAGCAGCGGAATGCCGCGATTGAGATAGTGTTTGGCGATGTTGACGACCAGGCGCAGGTTGTGCTCGATCATCTTCTGGCGCGCCGCGAAGTCACCCTTGCGCACCAGCCGCGCCAGACGTAGCTCTTCGGTCGCCGACAGCAGCGGATTGGCGCCGATTTCGTTCAGGTAGAGCTGGGTGACGTCGTTGAGGAACTCGTTGGTGGCGCGCTCGTTTTCGACCTGCAGTTCATCGTCGGGAACACCACCGGGATCCTCTATGTCGTTGTCCTCAGGGTACGTCGGGTCGTTCATCGCGCCGGCAGGTACTTGAGCGGATCGACAGGCTTGCCGTGGCGACGGATCTCGAAATGCAGCTTCGCCAGATCGGTGTCGCTGTTGCCAAGTTCGGCGATCTTCTGCCCTTTCGACACGGATTGTCCCTCCTTGACGAGGATCTGATTGTTGTGCGCGTAGGCGCTGAGATAGGCATTGTCATGCTTGATGATGACAAGCTTGCCGTAGCCGCGCAGGCCGCTGCCGGAGTAGACCACCTTGCCGTCGGCCGCGGCGAGAACCGGCTCGCCGAGCTTGCCGCCGATGTCCACGCCCTTGCTGGTGGATTCGTTGAAAGGCGAGATGACCTTCCCCGATGCTGGCCAGGACCAGGCGATGCCGTTTTCGCCGCCGGGCGCCTCGGCAGGTTTGACCTCCGGTTTCGGCTCGGGCTTGGCGTCGGGCTTGGGTTCGGGCTTCGGCGCGCTCGGGGTGGCCAGCGCCACGTCTTGGGGCTTGCGCGCTGTCTCCTCCGCTTTTTGCAGTTGCGCCAGCGCCTGCTCGGAATATGGCAGCTTTCCGCCTCTCGGCTCACGCTTGAAGGACTCACTGCTGGTGCTGCCGGCGCCGGTACCGGGTCCGGCGCTGACCTGTGCACCCGGTGCGCCGAGCGGACGCACCTCCACGGCAGCCGGCCCGGTTATCGGGCGCGCAACCGCCACGGCGTTGCCCTCGGGCGGCACCACGCGCAGCTGCTGTCCGACTTCGAGCTTGCTCGGATCGTCGAGTTTGTTCCAGGCGGCGACGTCCTTGTAGTCCTGCCCGTGGTTGAGGGCGATGCTGTAGAGCGTGTCACCCTTCTTGACCACGTAGTAGCCACCCGGGGTGCCCTTGGCGTCCGCCGCCGCTGGCGCTGCTGGCGCCGGCGCAGGTGCGCTCCGCGCAGACCCGCCGCGGTCTTGCACCGGTGCCGGTGGCGCACTCGAACAACCGGCAAACATTGCCACCGCAGCAACAGCAGCCGCGCCAATCAACACACGGCCGTGACGGCCCGACATATGACGGTTCATTCCCTTCCCATCATCAACGGCACGAACCGCACCGGATCGTGCCGCGTCTCCACGTAGCTGCGGGCGGTGCGTTCGATCATGATCAGATGCTGCGTGCGCTCACCGAGTGGCAACAGCGCGCGTCCGCCGACGGACAACTGCTGCAGCAGCGCCGGCGGCACTTCCTTTGCCGCGGCGGCAACGATGATTGTATCGAAAGGCGCTCCCTCCGGTAGACCGAGCGTGCCATCCGCATGTTTCAACCTGACGTTGGGCAACCGAAGATGGCGCAAATTCCCTTTCGCCCGTTCGAGCAACTGGCCGATGCGCTCCACGGCGTACACCTCCGAGGCCAGCCGCGACAGCACCGCCGCCTGATAGCCGCAGCCAGCGCCGACCTCGAGGGTCTTGCCCAGCGTTCGCCCCGCGGCGAGCAACTCGATCATGCGTGCGACAATGTAAGGCTGGGAAATGGTCTGCTGGAATCCGAGAGGCAGCGCCGTGTCTTCGTAAGCGCGGCTGGCTAGCGCTTCCTCGACGAACAGGTGCCGCGGAATTGCCGCGAGCGCCGCCAGGACCCGTTCGTCGCGGATGCCTTGCTCGCGCAGCCGCTCGACCATGCGCGCGCGCGGGCGTGTCGATGTCCACGCGGCGCCGTTGATCGGACTAGCCACGTCGGCTCACGCCTTCAGCCACTGCCGCACGGTGGCGATCTGGGCGCTGTGGGTCAGATCGATCTGCAATGGGGTGAGCGATACATAGCAATTCGCCACGGCGTGAAAGTCGGTCCCCTCGCCGGCGTCCTGGGCTGCGCCGGCCGCTCCCACCCAATACACCGTCTCGTTACGCGGATTGACGGTTTTGATCACCGGCTCCGCCTTGTGTCGCCTGCCGAGCCGCGTGATGCGAACACCCTTGACTTCGGCTTCGGGAATATCCGGGACATTGATGTTCAACAGCACCGGCTCGCCCGGTCCACCGCGCTGAAAGCGCTGGACCACGTCGCGCGCAATCCGCGCCGCAGTCTCGAAGTGCGCGCCATGCTTGCTTGCCAGGGACACCGCCAGGGACGGAATACCAAGCAGATATCCCTCCGTTGCCGCTGCCACGGTGCCGGAGTAGATGGTGTCGTCACCCATGTTGGCCCCCAGGTTGACGCCCGAGACAACCATGTCGGGTACGTAGTCCAGCATGCCGGTAACCGCGAGATGCACGCAATCGGTAGGCGTGCCATTGACGAAATAGAAGCCGTTGGGCGCCTTGCGCAGATAGAGCGGGCGATCGAGGGTCAGGGAATTGCTTGCGCCGCTGCGGTCCCGTTCCGGTGCGACCACCATGACGTCCGCGACATCGCGCAGGGTTCTGGCAAGGATTTCCAGCCCCGGTGCGAAGTAGCCGTCGTCGTTGCTCAGCAGAATACGCATCGCAGGCGGGCGTGGGGCATCGAGTATCGTGTGTCAGCGACCTGCCGGGACGGGCAGGAAGCTTTCCTCGGAGAACAGACTTCGGCCTGCCCGCCTCGGATCGAGGGTGATTGGTCGGGGCGGCGGGATTTGAACTCGCGACCCCTTGCACCCCATGCAAGTGCGCTACCAGGCTGCGCTACGCCCCGACTTGAAGGCAAAGTATAGCAGAAGACATCCGCACGCCGGGGCGCGGGCAGCGATGCAATGTGGCATCCGCGCGACTATGCGCGAAGAAGCTCGATGATAGCGCCGATCTCGGCACGCAGGGCGGCGATGTCCGGTGCGTTCTGACCAGGACGCGGGGATTCCGATGCCGCCGCTTTGTCGTCGTGTTCTTCCAGGCGATTCCGGGCGCCGCTGATGGTGAACCCTTGTTGGTAGAGCAGCTCGCGGATGCGTCGCACCAGAAGCACTTCGTGATGCTGGTAGTAGCGCCGATTGCCACGACGCTTCACCGGCTTGAGTTGCGTGAATTCCTGTTCCCAGTAGCGCAGCACATGGGGTTTGACCCCGCACAGCTCGCTTACCTCGCCGATGGTGAAGTAGCGCTTGGCAGGTATCGGCGGCAGCTCAGGCCTGCTGCTTTGCTGGTCCACTGCTGTTGGCCCCATGGTTTGCCTTTTCCACGGCCAGCTTCAGCTTTTGGCTGGCGTGAAAAGTAACCACTCTGCGGGCGGTGATGGGGATCTCCTCGCCCGTCTTGGGGTTACGCCCGGGGCGCTGGGGCTTGTTGCGCAGTTGAAAGTTGCCGAAGCCGGAGAGTTTGACGCTTTCACCGTTTTCCAACGCGCTGCGGATTTCCTCGAAGAAACTTTCGACCATGTCCTTCGCTTCGCGCTTGTTCAAGCCAACCTTTTCGAAAAGGAGATCGGCGAGTTCTGCCTTTGTTAACGTCATGCTCACTCCCTTTATACCCGCAACCTGGCGGACAGTTCCTCCCCCGCCACCTCGATCATCGTCGTCAGCGCCGTCTCCACCTCGGCATCTGCGAGCGTTCTTTCAGTATCTTGCATAACTACTCGAAACGCAAGACTTTTTTCTCCGGACACAACACCCTTTCCGGCATACAGGTCGAACAACTGGACATCCTGCACGAGCGCTGGCGCCGCGCGGCGCAGGCAGTCCAGCAGCGCCTGCGCGCTCACGTCCTGGCGCACGAGCAGGGCGATATCGCGCACTACTGCCGGAAAGCGTGACAGCTCCCGATAGCTCGGCAACGGTTGCCGCTCGAGCGGTCGCAGATCGAGCTCGAAGGCAACGGGGGCCGTGCCCAGCTCGTATTTCTGTACCCACTGGGGATGGATCTCGCCGATGACGCCGATCCGGCTGCCATCCAGGACGATGGCTGCCGAACGCCCGGGATGAAACGCTGGATGTGCGACGCGTTCGTAGCGCGCCACGCGCGGGGCAAGAATCGCCTCCACGTCGGCCTTGATATCGAAGAAATCTACCTCACGCGTCGGCACTCCCCATTGCTCCGTGACCGCTGGGCCGGCGCAAAGCGCCCCAAGCCGCAAAGGCTGATGGAACCCGGCCACGGCGTCGGCCGCCGCCTGCTGACTTGGCTCGCGAAGGAAGCAGCGCCCGACCTCAAACACGCGCACGCGATCGGTGCGCCTGCGCAGATTGGTCGCGAGATTGGCGACCAACCCGCCGATCAGGCTGGAGCGCATGACGCTCATCTGGCTGGCGATCGGATTGCTCAGCACCACCATATCGCGGCTGGCGCAAAAATCCTGCTCCCATTCGCGGTCGACGAAGCTGAAATTGACCACCTCCTGGTAGTCGCGCCCCACCAGCCGCATGCGCAGGACGGAGACGGAACGCCGTTGTTCCTCGGCGTGCGGCATGCCGGTCGGCGAGGCCGGAGTCGTTGCGGGAATGTTGTCGTAGCCGTGCAGCCGCGCCAGTTCCTCGATCAGGTCCTCCTCGATGCCAATGTCGAATCGATACGACGGCGGCGTGACGACGAAGTCCTCGCCTTCGCGCCGGAACTCGAAACCGAGCCCGCCGAGCAAGCGTTCGATCTGCCCGGCATCGAACCCGACTCCGAGCAGGCGCTGCGCCCGCGCCGGCCGCAGTCGCACCGGCGGCCGTTCGGGCAGGCGCGCTGCTGCTTCGGTGATTGGCCCAGCACGGCCGCCGCAGATGTCGACGATCAACTGCGTCGCCCGCTCGATGGCCCGGCGCGTTGCCGCGAAGTCGACACCGCGCTCGAACCGGTACGATGCGTCGCTGGAAAATCCGTAGCTGCGCGCCTTCCCCGCCACCGCCTCGGGGGCGAAGAAAGCGCTTTCGAGGAACAAATCCGTCGTCGTCGCGCCAATGCCACTGTCCTCGCCACCCATGATCCCGGCAAGGGCAAGGACGCGAGCCTCGTCGCAAATCAGCAGCGTGTCGGCGGAGGGATCGACGGTCTGTTCATTGAGCAGCAGCAGCTTCTCTCCGGGACGGGGAAAGCGCACATGGATGGCACCGGTGAGCTTGGCGTTGTCGAAGGCATGCAGCGGCTGCCCAAGCTCGAGCATGACGTAGTTGGTCACGTCGACCACGGCGCTGATGGAACGCACGCCACTGCGCTCGAGCCGGCGCACCAGCCACGAGGGTGTCGGCGCAGCGGGATCGACGCCGCCTATTATCCGTCCGCAATAGCGCGGGCAGGCCTCAGGCGCATCGAGTACGATGTCGCGCCGGGCATCGATACATGTCGCCGCCGCGCCAATTTCCGGCACACTCAGCGGCGCACCCGTCAGCGCCGCCACTTCGCGGGCGATGCCGAGCAGGCTGAGGCAATCGCTACGATTGGGCGTGAGTTTCAAGGTAAACAGTTTGTCGTCGAGCCTGAGATGGTCGCGGATGTCGGCGCCCACGGGTGCATCGGCGGCGAGCGTCAGCAAGCCGGCATGGTCCTGCGACAGGCCCAGCTCGCGCGCTGAACAGAGCATGCCGAAGGATTCGACGCCACGCACCTTGGCCGCCTTGATCGACAGGCCGGGCAGCTCGGCCCCGACCAACGCGCAGGGCACCTTAATGCCCACCGCGGCATTGGGTGCGCCGCAGACGATCTGCAGCGCCTCGCCCTGCCCGGCGTCGACGCGACACAGCTTGAGCTTGTCGGCATTGGGATGTCTGTCGCAGGACAATATCTGCGCCACGACCACGCCGATGAACGCAGGCGCCACCGGCTGCTGGGCCTCGACTTCCAGACCGGCCATGGTCAACAGGTGCGCAAGTTCCCCGCTGGTGAGCGGCGGATTGACGAAAGTGCGCAGCCAGTGCTCGGAGAACTGCATGTTTATCTGAATTGACTCAGGAAGCGCAAGTCGCCGTCATAAAATAGGCGCAAATCGTTGATGCCATAGCGAAGCATGGTGAGCCGGTCCGGGCCCATGCCAAAAGCGAAACCCTGATAGCGCTCACTGTCGATGCCCACGTGCCGTAGCACGTTGGGATGAACCATGCCGCTGCCGGCCACCTCGAGCCATCCGGAATGGCTGCACACGCGGCAGCCTTTGCCGTCGCAGAAGACACAGCCCATGTCCACCTCCGCCGAAGGTTCAGTGAACGGGAAGAACGACGGACGGAAGCGCACGCGCAGATCGTCCTTTTCGAAGAAGCGGCGCAGAAACTCTGCCAACACGCCCTTGAGATCGGCGAAGCTGACCGTTTCGTCCACCCACAGTCCCTCCACCTGATGAAACATGGGTGAATGGGTGGCATCGGAGTCGACGCGGTAGACGCGCCCCGGCGCGATCGTCTTGATCGGCGGCTTGTGCTGTTGCATGTAGCGCACCTGGATCGGCGAGGTATGGGTGCGCAGCAGAAGTCCCGGCGCGTTCTCGATGTAGAACGTGTCATGCATGGAACGCGCCGGATGGTTCTCGGGCGTGTTCAATGCAGTGAAGTTGTGGAAGTCGGTTTCGATCTCCGGTCCGTCGGCCACGTCGAAGCCGATGGAGCGGAACAGCGCTTCGATGCGCTCCAGGGTCCGGGTTGCCGGATGGAGCCCGCCGACGCCCAGACCGCGGCCCGGGAGCGTGACGTCGAGCGCCTCCTCGCGCAGGCGCGACTCCAAGGCAGTGCGCTTGAGCGCCTGCCGCCGGGACTCCAGCGCCGCCTCGATCTTCTCCTTGGCGCTGTTGATCGCCGCCCCGGCGGCACGGCGATCCTCCGGCGACAGCTTGGCCAGTCCCTTGAGCAGTTCGGTCAGCGAACCGCTCTTGCCCAGGAAACCCGCCTTTGCTTTCTCAAGCTGTGCGGCATCGTCGATCGCCGCAAACTCGGCAGCAGCGCGCGAAACCAGTTGCTCGACGTCGTTCATGACTCAACTTACACAAGGCGCGGCCAAATGGCCGCCTTAGTGCAGGGCCGGATCATCGACAGAACCGAACCATGCGGCACGGCCAACGGCAGGCGGAGACCGACGGTTCGGGCCTCCCTCCTCCGGCGTCCGGCTATGTAGCGAGCTTTGCCTTAGCCTGGTTGGCGATCTGGGCAAATGCAGGCTTATCGAACACCGCCAGATCGGCGAGCACCTTGCGATCCACCTCGATCTCCGCCTTCTTGAGGCCGTTTATGAGCAGGCTGTAGTTCAGTCCCAGTTCCCGGGCTGCAGCGTTGATGCGGGCAATCCACAGGGAACGAAACTGGCGTTTGCGCTGGCGGCGATCGCGATAGGCATACTGCCCCGCCTTCATCACCGCTTCTTTGGCGATCCGATATACGCTATTGCGACGACCGCGATAGCCCTTCGCCTGGTCGAGTACCTTCTTATGACGAGCGCGAGCCGTCACACCGCGTTTGACGCGTGGCATGGCAGACCTCCGTTATGCGTAGGGGAGCATCGAGCGAACCTGCTGCACGTCCGAGGCACGTACCTCGGTCACGCCGCGCAGGTGGCGCTTCGACTTCGTGGTTTTCTTGGTCAGGATGTGGCGCTTGAACGCCTGCGAGCGCTTGATACTGCCGCCCGGGCGGACCCTGAAGCGCTTGGCTGCGCCCTTCTTCGACTTCATCTTCGGCATTTGCGAACTCCAGTGTTATCACATGGCACCAGGTGGCTCTCCGGCTGAGAGCGCTTCGACGACCCGTAGCCACTTGTCACATCCCCCACTGCCGAGAGGCACCCTCTTTGCCGCCGAGCTCAGGGGAAGAACTGCTCAGTGCTTCTTCTTGTTCGGCGCCAGCACCATGACGAGTTGGCGCCCTTCCATCTTCGGGAACTGCTCCACCGTACCGTAGGGCTCCAGGTCAGCCTTTACCCGCTCGAGCAGGCGCACACCGAATTCCTGGTGGGCCATCTCCCGGCCACGAAATCGCAGCGTAACCTTGGTCTTATCGCCTTCCTGCAGGAAGCGCACCAGATTGCGCAACTTGATCTGGTAGTCGCCTTCGTCGGTGCCCGGCCGGAACTTGATCTCCTTGACCTGAATCTGCTTCTGCTTGAGCTTGGCCTCGTGGGCCTTCTTCGCCTCGTGGTACTTGAACTTGCCGTAATCCATCAACCGGCAGACTGGCGGTTTCGCCAGCGGCGCAATCTCGACAAGATCCACGCCGGCCTCCTCGGCCATCCTCAGCGCTGCCTGAACCGTTACGATCCCGACTTGTTCGCCCGCTTCTCCGATCAATCGGATTTCCGGCGCGTTGATTTCTTCGTTTAAACGCTGCGCCCTGCTGCTGGTCTGCTGTGCGATGGTCTGCGTCTCCTCGAAAACAAAAAATCAAGCCGTGCCCGCCCGCTCGTCGCGTTCGCGTCGAACTAACTCTAGGAACGCATCGAGGGACATCTGCCCAAGGTCCTTCCCACCCCGGGCACGCACGGCCACCATTGTGGCGGCTTTCTCCTTGTCGCCCACGACCAGGAGATAGGGCCGCCTATGCATGCTATGTTCTCGTATTTTATAGTTAATTTTCTCGTTGCGCAAATCTGCATCAGCGCGGAAGCCGGCGTCACGCAGGCGCGCCGCAACATTGCCGGCATAGCCCGCCTGCGCCTCCGAGATGTTCATCACGACCGCCTGCACCGGTGACAGCCAGAGCGGAAAGGCGCCGGCGTGGTGCTCGATCAGGATGCCGATGAAGCGCTCGAGCGATCCCAGAATGGCACGATGCAACATCACGGGCGTCTTGCGGGTGTTGTCCTCCGCGACGTATTCCGCACCCAGCCTGCCCGGCAGCGCAAAGTCGAGCTGCAGTGTGCCGCACTGCCAGACTCGACTCAGGCAGTCTTTGAGCGAGAACTCGATCTTCGGCCCGTAGAACGCGCCTTCGCCGGGCTGCAGCTCGTACTTCAGTCCTTTGGCGTCGAGGGCCTGCGCCAGCGCCGCTTCGGCACGATCCCAGGTGTCATCAGCGCCGATGCGCTTCTCCGGACGCGTGGACAACTTGACCAGGATCTCGTCGAAGCCGAAATCGGCGTAGACCTTACGCAACAGGTCGATAAAGGCAAGCGACTCACCCAGGACCTGATCCTCGGTGCAGAAGATGTGCGCGTCGTCCTGCACGAAACCGCGCACGCGCATGATGCCGTGCAGGGCACCCGAAGGCTCATTACGATGGCATGATCCGAACTCAGCCAGGCGCAGCGGCAGATCGCGGTAACTCTTGATACCCTGGTTGAATATCTGGATGTGCCCCGGGCAGTTCATCGGCTTGACGGCGTAATCCCGCTCCTCGGCCGTGGTCGTAAACATGTTTTCGGCATACATCTGCCAATGGCCGGAGCGCTCCCAGAGGCTGCGTTCCATGACTTGCGGCGTGCGCACCTCGCGGTAACCGTGCTCGCGCAGCAGGCAACGCATGTACTGTTCGATTTCCTGCCAGACGATCCAGCCGTGGGGATGCCAGAACACCATCCCCGGCGCTTCCTCCTGAAGATGGAATAGATCGAGCTGGCGGCCGATGCGTCGGTGATCGCGCTTTTCCGCCTCCTCCAGCATGTGAAGGTAGGCGTCCTGCTCCTCCTTCTTCGCCCACGCCGTGCCGTATATTCGCTGCAGCATCTCGTTGCGCGAATCGCCCCGCCAGTAGGCGCCGGCGACTTTCATCAGCTTGAAGACCTTGAGCCGGCCCATCGACGGAACGTGAGGTCCGCGGCAAAGATCGACGAAATCCCCCTCGCGATAGACGGACACCTCTTCACCGGCGGGAATCGAGCCGACAATTTCCGCCTTGTAGTGCTCGCCGATACTCTTGAAGAACTCCACCGCCTTGTCCCGCGCCCAAACCTCGCGTACCACCGGAAAGTCTTTCTTCGCCAGCTCGTGCATGCGCTGCTCGATCCGGGACAGATCCTCCGGCGTGAAAGGACGCTTGTAGGAGAAATCGTAGTAGAAGCCGTTTTCGATCACCGGTCCGATCGTCACTTGGGCATCGGGAAACAGCTCCTTCACGGCATAGGCAAGCAAATGCGCCGTCGAGTGGCGCAGAACCTCCAGTCCCTCCGCGTCCTTGTCCGTGATGATTGCGAGCGAGGCGTCGCTGTCCATGCGCGCGGACGTATCGACCAGCCGACCGTTCACTTTCCCCGCCAGCGCCGCTTTCGCCAGCCCAGGGCCGATCGAGGCGGCGACTTCGGCGACCGATACTGAGCCATCAAAGGATCGGACGGCACCGTCCGGCAACGTGATCTTCGGCATGGCAAACTCATCTCCGGCAAAAAAAAAGTGCGGCCGAGCCGCACTTCTTCGTAATCGAGGGCGAACCCGTTCAGTTCTGACGCAGCAGGGATGTCTTGCAAGTTCGCGGTGTCATAACCCGAGGCCCTTTCGATGCCTTTGCGTGGAAGCCGTGGTAGGCGCGATTGGACTCGAACCAACGACCCCTACCATGTCAAGGTAGTGCTCTAACCAGCTGAGCTACGCGCCTAGAAGAGCAGCATTCTAGCCAAAGGCGGCGGGCAACACAACCGAGACGCGCGCCGTTCAGCCGCGCAAGTCGAGGATCGCGCTTCTAATGCTCTCCAGCTCCTGGCGCGGATTCTCGTACCGGCCGTACTCGTGGCTCGTCCTGGCATACCAGTAACGGCTGTTCGATGCGTCGCCCTCGATCTTGTGCAACACGGCGTGGATCCAGCAGGACAGCTCATCGGAGCGCACCTGCACGATCACATGGGCGCGATCCCACTCGCCGGCCAGGGCGGCGTCGATGGCTTCGATACGGGGGTCGTCTGTCTGCATGGCGGCGCTTGCTCAATCTGAATGCTTCGTCCGGGACATCCTCGGTCACGCCGGCCAGTGTTCGAGAAAGGTCCGCCAATGCGGTTGCTTGAGCGCGGCAAGCGTCGAGCGAGTGTGCTCGCACTCCCGGGCATAGGCATCGCGGCCGAGAACGCCACGCATGCACTGAAAGCGCAGAAAGACGAGGAAGGTATTGACCACGTCCGTCTCGCAATAGTTGCGGATCTCAGCGATCTCTCCGGCGCGATAGGCGGACCACACCTCGGAGCCGTCCATTCCCAGTTTGCCCGGAAATCCAATCAGCTTCGCCAGTTCGTCGAGCGGCGCGTTGGCCCGCGGCTGATACAGGGCGAGCAAATCCATGAGGTCGAGATGGCGCGTGTGGTAACGGCTGATGTAGTTGTTCCACTTGAATTCGCGGTCGTCCTCGCCCATGTCCCAGTAGCGGGGCGCGGAAACACCATGGATGAGGCCGCGATAATGCAGCACCGGCAGGTCGAAGCCGCCGCCGTTCCACGACACCAGTTGCGGCGTGTACTTCTCGATGCCGTCGAAGAAACGTTGAATGATCTCGCCCTCTCCCGACTCCGGCTCTGCCAGCGACCAGACACGGAACTGGCGCTCGTCGCGCATGGCGCAAGACACCACCAGGACGCGCTGCAGATGCAGGGGCAGAAAGTCGTTACCCGTAGCGGCGCGCCGTTTCTGGAACGCCAACTCGGCGACCTCGTCATCGCTCAGCGACGCATCGAGCCCGTAGAGCAGGCGCAGGCCGGCCACATCCGGCACCGTCTCGATGTCGAAGACGAGTGTCGGCGTCATTTCCGGACCCAAGCCCCGCCAGCACCCTGCACGTACCAGCCGGGCTGGGCCTTGTCGACCCAACGCTGGGCAAAGGTGTTGCGGACGTCGGCCTCCCACTCCGGATGGCCGTTGGCGCGGGCAATTTCCCGGTACAGCGCAGCGCGATCGCTGTTCTCCGAGGAGATCAGGGCCGACACTGCCTGGCGCTGGGCCAACGGCACAGCGTTGGCATCGCGCAGCTCGATGCGCCCGTCGCCGGTCAATCCGACTGCCCCAGACCCGAAGTGCGGCGCAAGCTGAGTGTGACGCTGCTGCATTGCCGCCTTGAGCGCCGCAATCGCCGGCGTGTTGATCTCCAGATTGCCCTGGGCCGCCAGCGTCCCCGCCGCCAGCAGCAGCGCCAGCGCCAGCAGCGCACGAATTGTCGCGGTCATACCCTGCTCCTCATTGGGCCGGGGTGGGTGCCGGCTGCTCCGGCTTTTTTGCCCCGTCCTTCTGCAACTGCCATACCTCATCGATAATCTTGTCGGCAGCCTTCTCGGCAGCAGCGGCCGGGAAGTAGATGTTGATGGTGACACAGGCGCCGAGCGCGAGCGCCAGTGCCCCCACGGCAATTCCAGGCGGTTTGATGTTCATCGTCTCGACAGCCTACTTGATCACCGGTTTGACGTTGCTTTCCGTTATGCGCGCCAGGCGCGTTACCAGCTCGTTCCAGTCCACACGGCGATTGTAGCCCAGGATGTTGATCGCCGGGATGCCGCCGCCCTTGACGATGACATATCCGGAGCGATCCTCCTCGATGCCGCCCATCTGGCAGATTCCCTCGCGCAGCACGCAGCTCACGCCCAGCTTGCTGTAACCGAACTCCTCGAAGAAGCGCAGCACACTGCGCTGGATCGCCGCCGCGGCGCCGGCCCCGCCGAGCGCCGAAATGTTCTGCACGGCACGCTGGCTGATGCGCTTGGGGTACTCACCCGGGCTGCTGATGACCAACGCATCGACATGCTGCGGCCGCCAGCCTGCGAGTTCCAAGTCCTTGAGATAGCCGTCGATGAATCCGGTCATGCTGCCGAAAGAAAAGGTTTCCGTGAGCTGCCCCAGGTTGATGTTGCGCATCTCGACATCGGCATGCACGCGCGGTACGCGGCCGAAGGGCTCGATGATGCGCAGGTCGGACGCGGCCAGATAGCCGTCGAAGACCTGGATGATCAACGTACCATCGAGCCGGATGGTTGATTCGCTGTGCGAGACGGTGGGAATGGACGCCGACAATAGCCCAGACATGCGCGGCAGTCCCAAGGCCGCCGTGAGCCGCGCCATGGACACCGGGTGCAGCGCGCCGCCCACCCGCCAGTTCCATTGATCGCCACGCTTCTCGGCCTGCACGCCGTCGAGCACCAGTTCGCTGTCGAGCACGGGAATACGCACGCCGGGCAGCGCGACGCTGAACCCGTTCATGGCGATCGGCAGGACGAAAGCCCCGAGCGGAATGCGCCCGAAGCTGCCGCCGCCGATGCTCAGATTCCCCTGGGTCGGGGCGTCGCGCCGCCACGGGATGTCGCCGCTGATGCTGCGCGCGGCGAATCGGCCTCGGCCTTCCGCCAGCGATGCATCGGCGAGTCGGACGTGCAGCGCCTGCAGCAAGCCGCTTTCGACGCGCGCCGAGAGTTGCGCCCGGCCGTCGAAGTCGTGGTGCGGCAGCCCCCGCTGCGCAAGCAGCGGCGCGATCAGCACCGGCGCCACGCGTTTCAGATCGACTTCGTCGGTTTGCACCGAGAAGCTGCGCATGGCCATCGCTTCGAGATCGACGCTCACCTCGAAGCCGGCGCGCCCGACGTCGGCAATTTCCGCCCGGCCGTTGGCAACTGAGAGCCTTTTGCCGTCGAGCACGCCTTCGGCCGTCACGCGCACGCCGCCCTGGGCAATGTAGAACGGCTGGACATAGGCTTCCCCGCTTTCCCAGTCCAGCGCCGAGCGCCACTGCCAGCGGGTGGCAGTTTGCTCAGCGTCCAGCACAACCTTGGCCGCGATCTTATCGCCCGCCTGAGTGCCGGCGGGATTGTTGAACGACAACTGCGACAAGCGCAATCGCGCGGCAAGACTTGCCCGTTCGCCGCGAGCCGACCAGCGCACCGTGCCCTCGGCAATGCCGGCCGCCTTGTAGGCTGCAAGTTGCGGCAACAACGCCGCGAGCCGATCAAGACGCACGTTGTCGAACTGCGCCACCACTTGCCGCGCGTCGCGCTGCAGCTCCATGGTCAGCTGTAGTCGCTCTAGCGCGTTCGGCTGCAGGACGACTTCCAGGCGCCGCTGCGCCGCAACGTAAGCAAAGCGCAGGGGCAGCGCATCGAGCTTGGGCAGCCTCAGCTCGCCGCGGGGACAGGAAACTTCCCGCGCTGTCCAGCGCAGCACCGGGCACCGCAGCACGACCTGCGACCACTGTCGTGCACCGATGCGCAACGACCCGATGGCAAGTTCCGCGCCGCCCGCTCCGAGCGAGCCTGCGCTCAGACGCACGTCGCGGGCGGAAAACAGTGGATGGTCGACGTTTGCCAGTGTCAGCCGGACGTCTTGGGCACCGGCATCGGCAACGATGAAAAATGCCAGCGCGGCAAGCAGTCGGCCCGCCCGCCACGCCCAACGCGGCATCGCAGTGCGCGCCGGCCTAGGCGGGGAAAACGCCCGTGGATAGATAGCGGTCGCCGCGGTCGCAGACGATGGTGACGATGACGGCGTTCTCGACCTCGCGCGCCACCCGCAGGGCCACAGCCATCGCCCCGCCGGAGGAGATGCCGGCGAAGATGCCCTCCTCGCGGGCCAGCCTGCGCGTCATCTCCTCGGCCTCCGCCTGACTGACGTACTCCAGCCGATCGACACGGGCCTTCTCGTAGATTCTTGGCAGATAGGCTTCCGGCCATTTGCGGATGCCCGGGATCTGCGAACCCTCCTCCGGCTGGCAGCCGATGATCTGGACCGCCGGATTCTTTTCCTTGAAATAGCGCGAGCAGCCCATGATGGTGCCGGTCGTGCCCATGCTGCTGACGAAGTGGGTGATACCGCCCGCGGTGTCGCGCCAGATCTCCGGCCCCGTGCCTTCGTAGTGGGAGAGCGGGTTGTCGGGGTTGGCGAACTGATCCAAGATGATGCCCTTGCCTTCGTCACGCATTTTCTCGGCCACATCGCGCGCCAGTTCCATACCGCCCTTTTCGGGCGTCAGCACGATCTCGGCACCGAAGGCACGCATGGTCTGCCGGCGCTCGATGCTCAGGTGCTCCGGCATGACCAGCACCATGCGGTAACCGCCCATGGCCGCGGCCATGGCCAGCGCGATACCCGTATTGCCGCTGGTCGGCTCGATGAGCGTGTCGCCCGGCTTGATGTCGCCGCGCTTCGCCGCGCGCACGATCATCGATAGCGCCGGCCGGTCCTTCACCGAACCGGCCGGATTGTTGCCTTCAAGCTTGGCCAGGATGACGTTGCCGCGCCCCGTTGCGTCGCCGCTGCCCAGCCGCTTCAAGCGCACCAAAGGCGTGTTGCCGACATGATCCTCAAGAGTCTTGTACATGACTCAGCACTTCAGCATGTGTTGCACATACTTGGACACACCTTCCGCCACCGTGGCGAAGGGCCGTTCATAGCCCGCCTCGCGCAGCGCCGACAGATCCGCCTGAGTAAAACTCTGGTACTTGCCCTTGAGCGCATCGGGGAACGGTATGTATTCGATAGCGCCCTGGGCACATAGTTCGCCCAGCGATAGGGCCGGCCCGCCCTGCTCGGCGCGGCAGGCGTTCACCACGGCCACCGCCACATCGTTGAACGATTGGGCGCGCCCTGTGCCCAGATTGAATATGCCGGAGCTCTGCGGGTGGTCGAGGAAGTGGAGATTGGCTGCGACGACATCTTCGACGAACACGAAATCGCGTCGCTGCTCGCCGTTGCCATAGCCGCCGCAACCCTCGAAGAGACGAACCCTCCCGTCGGCTTGGTACTGGTTGAAGAAGTGGTATGCGACCGAGGCCATCCGTCCCTTGTGCTGCTCGCGCGGCCCGTAGACATTGAAGTAGCGAAAGCCGACGACCTGCGACGACGCCTCGGCAAGCCGGCGGCGCACGATCTGATCGAACAGGAACTTCGAGTAGCCGTACACGTTCAGCGGCGCCTCGCACTCGCGCGACTCTCGAAAAACGCTGCCGCCGCCATAGACCGAGGCCGACGAAGCGTACAGATAGGGGACCTCCTGATCGATGCAGTAGTCGAGCAACGCCAGGGAGTAGCGGTAGTTGTTCTCCATCATGTACTGGCCGTTGGTTTCCATGGTGTCGGAGCAGGCGCCCTGGTGCAGCACCGCCTCGATGAGGGCGTCGAAGTGGCCACTGTCCAGCCGATCGAGGAACTCGTGCTTGTCGAGGTAGTCGGCGATCTCGCAGTCGACGATATTTTTGAATTTCTCGGCGCGTGTCAGGTTGTCCACCGCGATGATGTTGGTGATGCCCCGCCCGTTGAGCGCCCGCACCAGATTCGAGCCGATGAATCCCGCTGCGCCGGTAACAACGTAGTACATATGAATTATGGCAGTGAACCAGCAGTCACAAGCAACAAGCACGCGCCTTCATCGAATGCCGCGTACCCCCGAAAACGAAGTTCAATCCGCACTGAACGCCGATGACTATCCCACTTCCGTCGCCAACTCGTCCAGGTGCACCACGGCAGTGCCGAGTTTGCCGACGACGATGCCGGCTGCGCGGTTGGCGATGCGCATGGCATCGGCGACATCGAGGCCGCTGGCCAGCATCACCGCCAGGGCCGAAATCACCGTATCGCCGGCGCCGCTGACATCGAATACCTCGCGCGCCCGCGCCGGTTCATGCACGACGCCGGCAGACCGGAAGAGCGTCATGCCTTCCTCGCTGCGCGTGACCAGCAGCGCGTCCAGACCCAATTCGCCAATCAGTCGCTGCGCCTTCGCCGTCAGCTCCGCGTCGGAAGACCATTTTCCCACGACCTGACGCAGTTCGGCGCGATTTGGCGTAAGGAGCGTCGCGCCGGCGTAACGGGTGAAATCGTCGCCCTTCGGATCCACCAGAACGGACCTGCCGGCCGCACGCGCTAGCCGGATCATCTCGGTGATGTGGGTCAGCCCGCCCTTGCCGTAGTCGGACAGGATGACGACATCGCAGCGCGGCAGCAACTGCTCGAATTCTGCCAGCTTGGCGCGCAGTACCTCGTGCGCCGGCCAGTTCTCGAAATCGATACGCAGCAGCTGCTGCTGCCGGCCGACGACGCGCAGTTTGATCGTCGTGGCCAGCTCCGCATCCTCGTGCAAGCTGGTCTGGATGCCTTCCGCGGCAAGCAAGCGCTCGATAGAGTGCCCTGCCTCGTCGGCACCGACCACGGAGAGCAGCATCACCTGGGCACCCAACGAGGCAGCATTGCGGGCGACGTTGGCCGCGCCGCCAAGGCGCTCTTCCGAGCGCTCGACCTTCACCACCGGCACAGGCGCCTCGGGCGAAATGCGGCTCACCTCGCCGAACCAGTAGCGGTCCAGCATGACATCGCCGACCACGAGCACGCGCGCTTTCGAGGTGTCGGGCAAACGCAAAACCGCTCCCACGTCTAGCCCCGGCCGATGCCGTAATACTGAAAGCCGGCGCCGCGCACGTGCGCGGGGTCGTAAAGATTGCGGCCATCGACTATAACTGGTGACTTGAGCTGGGCCTTGATCGCTTCGAAATCCGGGCTGCGGAATTCCTTCCACTCGGTGGCGATCACCAGGGCATCGGCGCCCGGCAGCGCCGCCATGGGTACGTCGGCATAGCTCACGCGTGGCTCGTCGCCGTAGATGCGCTTGGCCTCGCTCATCGCCGCCGGGTCATAGGCGCGCACGTGTGCGCCGCGCTCGAGCAGCTCGGCGATGAGGGCGCGGCTGGGCGCCTCGCGCATGTCATCGGTATTGGGCTTGAAGGCCAGTCCCCACAGGGCAATGCGCCGGCCGGTCAGGTTCGGGCCGAAGTGGGCGACGAGTTTGCGCGCCAGCACGCGCTTCTGCGATTCGTTTGCGCGTTCCACCGCCTTGAGGATGGACAGTTCCCCGTCCACCTCGTGGGCGGTGCGGATCAGCGCTTTCACGTCTTTAGGAAAGCAGGAGCCGCCGTAACCGCAGCCCGGGTAGAGGAAGTGATAGCCGATGCGCGGATCCGAACCGATGCCCTGGCGCACCAGCTCGATGTCGGCGCCGAGCTTCTCGGCCAGATTGGCCATCTCGTTCATGAAGGAGATGCGTGTTGCCAGCATGGCATTGGCGGCGTACTTCGTCAGCTCTGCAGAGCGCACGTCCATGACGATCAGGCGCTCGTGGTTGCGCTGAAACGGCGCATAAATCTTGCGCATGATATCCGTGGCGCGCGCATCCTCGGCGCCGATGATGATGCGATCCGGACGCATGAAGTCCTCGACCGCCGCGCCTTCCTTGAGAAACTCCGGGTTCGACACGACACTGAATTCGGTCCTCAAGCCTCGCTGCGCCAGCTCCTCGGCTACGGTGGCGCGCACCAGATCGGCCGTGCCCACGGGAACCGTGGACTTGTCCACGATCAGGCGGTAGCCGTCCATGAGGCGGCCGATGTTGCGCGCCGCCTCCTGCACGTGCTTGAGATCTGCCGAGCCGTCCTCGTCGGGCGGTGTGCCGACGGCGATGAACTGGACGACGCCATGGCGCACGGCCTGGCCGATGCCGGTGGTGAAATGCAGACGTCCTGCCGCACGGTTGCGTGCCACCATCTCCTGCAGGCCGGGCTCGTGGATGGGGATTCCGCCTTCATTGAGGATGCGGATCTTTTCCTCGCTCACGTCGAGGCAGAGGACGTCGTTGCCGACCTCTGCCAGACAGGCGCCGCTTACCAGGCCGACGTAGCCCGTGCCGACGACGGTAATCTTCATGCAGGCTCCCAAATAGCCGTGAAAGTCGAGTGGTCGCGGATCCGCGGCTGGACTGCCCCGTTCGCATCAATGCGCTGCGAGCAAGCATGCCGGGCCCGCACCCGCTGCGAAGCGCCGAGCCTGTCCTTCAGATTTTCCCCCTTGCTCGTCACGCCACCCATCACGGTGTCAAGTCGTATTCCTCCGTACGCTTCGGAGGATAGGTCTCCCAGCCGCCGCAGGCCGGGCAGCGCCAATAGAACTGGCGCGCCTTGAAGCCACAGTTGTCGCAGCGATAGCGCGCGACGCGACGCGTGTGGTTGTGGATCAGATTCTTCATCATCTCCAGATCCTGGCGCCGCTCCGGCGGTGCTGCCAGAAGCTGTGCTTCCAACAGCTTGTCTAGTCCAAGGAGCGTCGGATTGCGCCGCAGTTCGTCGCGCACCAGCTCGTAGGCGGCATCCGCGCCATGCGCTTCGAGCTGCCACTGAAACACTGCATCGAGCAGATCCAGAGACGGATGATGCTCCAGATAGCCGCTCAGCAACTGCAGCCCCTGCTCGTGCCGATCGAGTTTCCGGTAGGCCTCCATGAGCCGCCCGGCGACGAGGGCAAGATAGACGGGATTCTGGTGCTCGACCCGCTTCCAGGTGGCGACGGCGGCATCCATATCTCCCTTGCCCGCCTGCAGGTCGCCGAGGAGAATGGAGGCCCGCACGCACTTGCGGTTGATGGCGAGGGCTTCGTCGAGCAGGCGCCGTGCCTCCTCGGGGCGGGAGTGAGTGATCTCGCTTGCCGCCATTTCGCAATAGAAGTTGGCGATTTCCTTCTGCCACAGATGGCCGGAGTGATCGGGCAGCTCGCGAGCGATTTCGATGGCCTTGGCCCACTCCTTTTCCTGCTGGTAGATCTCGAGCAGAAACTTGAGGGCATTCTCGTCCAGCGCCGAGCCGCGCAAGCGACGGAACGCGTCTTCGGCGCGATCCAGCAATCCCGCTTTGAGATAGTCCTGGCCCAGCGCGTCCAGGGCCTGCAGGCGTTGGTCGTCGCGCAGATCGGCACGATCCACGAGATTCTGGTGCATGCGGATGGCACGGTCGGTCTCGCCACGGCGGCGAAACAGATTGCCAAGGGCGAAGTGCAGTTCGATGGTTTGCGGATCCACCTTCACCGCCTCGATGAAGGCTTCGATCGCCTGGTCCGGCTGTTCATTGAGGAGGAAGTTCAGCCCCTTGAAGTAAGAGCGCGGCAGGGTGCGGGATTCGCGCACGAGATGCCGGATGTCGATGCGTGCCGCCACCCACCCAAGGGCAAAGAACAGCGGAATCGCCAGCAGCCACCAGAGCTCGAAGTCCATCCGCGAATCCGGTTAGAGAACGGAATCGCCCACTCTGGGAGCGATGCGCTCGGACATTGCCCCCGTTCGCTCCTGGTCGCGGCGCAATTGCACAAGCTCGTGACGCTGGCGAAACAGGGTGGTGAGCAGAGCGGTCAATCCGACGGCCGCGCCGGCGGCAAAGCAAATCAGCATCACCATCACCAACGGTACCTGCCAGCTCGCGCCGAGGAACAGGCGCACCGTGACGACATCGCTGTTCTTGACCGCAATGCCAAGCAGAACGACGAAAACGGCAATGCGCGCCACCCAGATCAAAAATCGCATAGGTCGAAGGACGCCGCAAACCGGCGCGAGCGCCGTTCGGCGCCCGGATCACTGAGCAACGAAGCGTCCCGTGCCGGCGACAAAAAAGGCGGCACCTGCCGCCCCGTCGATGCCTGCGCTGCCATCGCGCCCCTGGTCCCCCGGTTTCAAGGACGCTGGTCGACGCGCTCGCGCAGCTCCTTGCCCGCCTTGAAATGGGGCACGTGCTTTTCTGGCACGAGCACCTTGTCGCCGGACTTGGGATTGCGCCCGACACGCGGCGGCCGATAGTTGAGCGAGAAGCTGCCGAAACCGCGGATCTCGATGCGATCGCCGCGCGCCAGGCTTGCGGTCATCGCATCGAGGATCATCTTCACCGCGTAGTCGGCATCCTTCGCCACGAGCTGCGGGAAGCGCAGCGCGAGCTTGTTGATGAGCTCCGACTTGGTCATGGAAGGCCTGAGTAACTATTGTTGTGGGTTGCCGAGCTTTGCCTTAAGCAGCGCGCCCAGGTTGGTCGTGCCGCTCGCCGCGGAGCTCTCGCTCTGCAGCTTCTGCATCGCTTCGTTCTGCTCGGCCTGGTCTTTGGCTTTGATCGACAGGTTAATGCCGCGCGACTTGCGGTCGACGTTGATGATCATCGCCTCGATGCTGTCGCCTTCCTTGAGCACGTTGCGCAGGTCCTCGACCCGCTCGCGTGCCGCCTCGGATGCCCGCAGATAACCTTCCACCTCCCCATCCAGCGCGATCACAGCGCCCTTGGCATCCACGCTCTTGACGGTACCCTTGACAACGCTGTTCTTGTCGTGTGTGGCGATGTAGTTGGTGAACGGATCGCCTTCCAGCTGCTTGATGCCGAGCGAGATGCGCTCGCGCTCGACGTCGATCGCCAGTACCACCGCCTCGATCTCGTCACCCTTCTTGTAGTTGCGCACGGCCTCTTCGCCCGGCAAGGACCATGACAGATCGGATAAATGCACCAGACCGTCGATGCCGCCCGACAGGCCGATGAACACGCCGAAGTCGGTGATGGACTTGATCTGGCCGCGCACCTTGTCGCCCTTCTTGTTGTTCATGGCGAAGTCTTCCCACGGGTTGGGCATGCACTGCTTCATGCCCAGGGAAATGCGCCGCCGATCCTCATCGATCTCGAGAATCATGACCTCGACCTCGTCGCCCAGTTGAACCACCTTGGACGGATGAACGTTCTTGTTCGTCCAGTCCATCTCGGAGACATGCACCAGACCCTCGATACCCTGCTCGACCTCCACGAAGGCGCCATAGTCGGTAAGGTTGGTGACCTTGCCGAACAGGCGCGTGCCCTGCGGATAGCGGCGCGAGATGCCGACCCACGGGTCTTCGCCGAGCTGCTTCAGGCCCAGGGAGACGCGGTTCTTCTCCTGGTCGAACTTGAGCACCTTGGCTTCCACTTCCTGGCCGACCTGCAGCACCTCCGACGGGTGACGCACGCGCCGCCACGCAAGATCGGTAATGTGCAGCAGGCCGTCAATGCCGCCGAGATCGACGAACGCGCCGTAGTCAGTGATATTTTTGACGATACCCTTGACGACAGTGCCTTCCTTGAGGCTCGCCAGCAGCGCTTCGCGCTCTTCGCCCTGGGTTGCTTCGAGCACCGCGCGGCGCGACAGCACGACGTTGTTACGCTTGCGGTCGAGCTTGATGACCTTGAATTCGTATTCCTTGCCCTCGTAGGGTGTGGTGTCCTTGACGGGGCGTGTGTCCACCAGGGAGCCCGGCAGGAAGGCGCGGATGCCATTTGTCATGACCGTCAGGCCGCCCTTGACCTTGCCGGTAATGACGCCCTTGACCAGCGTGCCGTCGTTCAGCGCCTTGTCGAGATCGTTCCATGCGGCGATGCGCTTGGCCTTCTCGCGACTCAGGCGCGTTTCGCCGAAGCCGTCCTCCAGCATTTCGATGGCGACGCTGACATAGTCGCCGGACTTGACCTCGACTTCGCCCCGATCGTTGCGGAACTCCTCCACGGGGATAAAGCTCTCCGACTTCAGCCCGGCATTGACGACGACGTGATTCTGATCGACGCGCACGACCTCGGCGGTAATCACCTCGCCGGCGCGCATCTCCTGGCGCGACAGGCTTTCTTCGAACAGGGCGGCAAAACTTTCCTGCAACGGTACAGCGGAAGTAGCAGTGGACATAGGTAACCTGGGCCGTATCGCTACGGCATAACGATTCAAACTGCCGCCCTTCCCGCTCCCGCGACCTTCAGGCAGGCCGCCCCAGCAGCAGAAGTGCGACTCCCATCGCCCGACCGGTATCGGCGGTCACACCGATGCCGGCCCGGCCCGCGACAGACGCTGTACCGCCAATTCCACGATCGCCGCCACCGCCTCTTCGACCGTGAGCGAGGTGGTATCGATCAGCACGGCGTCCGCGCACTTTTGCAATGGCGCAACGCTGCGCGCACTATCCCGCGCATCGCGCTCGCGCATGTCCCGCAAAAGACTGTCAATATTAGCAGGCAAGCCTTTTTCGATCAACTGGTTATAGCGTCGCCGCGCGCGCGCTTCGGCACTCGCGGTAAGAAACACCTTGAGCACCGCCTCCGAAAAGACGACGGAACCCATGTCGCGCCCTTCCGCCACGAGTCCGGGCTGCTCGCGGAAGGCGCGCTGGCGTTCGAGCAGGGCCGCGCGCACAGCCGGCAGCGCCGCAACGCGCGAGGCGGCGACGGAGACATCCTCGCCGCGAATGCGCTCGCTTACATCCGCATCATCGAGCAGCACGCGATCGGCGGCGAAGCGGGCCGGCAGCCGTGCCGCGACCGCCGCCACCGCCTGCTCGTCCTCCAGCGATACGTTGGCCTGCACGGCAGCAAGCGCCACCAGCCGGTACAGCGAGCCGCTGTCCAGGTAGTGGAAGCCGAGTTCCTGTGCTACGCGGGCCGCCACGGTGCCCTTGCCCGACGCCGATGGCCCATCGATGGCGATAACAGGTGCCGACCAATCGTCAGGCACGGATGGCGAGTCTCGGGACATGGCGCTTACGCCCGCTGGCAGATAGTGTCGAACACCGCAAAATATTCCGGAAAGGTTTTCGCGACGCATTCCGGATCGTTGATCCGCACCGCCACACCGCCCAGCGCCGCAAGGGAAAAGCACATGGCGATGCGATGATCGTCGTAAGTGTCGATGGTGGCCGGGCGCAGTTGCACCGGTGGCGTGACACGCAGGTAATCGGCGCCTTGCTCGACGCTCGCGCCGAGTTTGCGCAATTCCGTTGCCATGGCGGCGATGCGGTCGGTTTCCTTGACCCGCCAGCTCGCGATATTGCGCAGGGTCGAGGTGCCCTTGGCGAACAACGCCATGACCGCTAGCGTCATCGCCGCGTCGGGAATGTGGTTAAGGTCCGCCTCCAGCGGCCGGAGTGCGCCCTGCGCAGGCGCCCGCGATTCGATCCAGTTCTCGCCCAAGCATACCTGCGCGCCCATGCGTTCGAGCATCTCGGTGAAGCGCACGTCCCCCTGGATGCTGTCCCGCCCCACGCCTTCGACACGAACCGGTCCGCCGCCAATAGCGCCGGCAGCGAGGAAGTACGAGGCTGACGACGCATCGCCCTCGACGCGGGCAACACCGGGCGTTCGATAGCTTGCGCCGGCAGGAATCACAAATGCATGCCAGTTCTCCCGCTGCACATCGACCCCGAACCGCGCCATGAGATTGAGCGTCATGTCCACGTAGGGCTTGGAGATCAACTCGCCCGCCACCTCCACCCTGGCTGCCGCGCCCCGCAACGGCAATGCCATGAGCAAGGCGGTGAGAAACTGGCTCGACACGTCGCCACGCACGCTCAGTTGCATGTCCTGCGTGCCGGCGCCGGCCGCCATCCGTGCCGGTCGGATTTGCAGCGGGGGATATCCCTCCTGCCCCAGGTAGGCAATGTCGGCACCGATCGTGCGCAGCGCGTCCACCAGATCGCCGATGGGACGCTCGTGCATGCGCGGTACGCCGCGCAGTCGGTAGTGCCCGCTGGACAACGCCAGCGCCGCCGTCAGCGGCCGGAATGCAGTACCGGCGTTGCCGAGAAACAGATCGGCATCCTTGACAGGAAACGCGCCGTCCGCGCCGGTGACACGATAGTGGCCGCTGTCGCCCAGTCGCTCGCAGCGAACGCCGAGCGTGGCAAGGGCCTCCAGCATGCGATCGACATCATCGGCGCGCAGGAGATCGCGTACTTCCGTCTCACCCCGCGCCAGCGCGGCGAGCAGCAGGTAGCGATTGGAGATACTCTTCGATCCGGGCAGACGCACCGTGCCGGCAGCCACGCGAAGCGGCGGCAGATCCAGATATTTCATCATTCTCCCGATGCGCTGCCGACGATGCCGCCTTCCGCCCAGGCGTTGCGCGCCCGGCGCGCCCGGTCGAACACCGCTTCGAGCGCCGGCGCGTCGGCTGCGTCGAGCAATGCCCGCAGTTCCCCGAGCTGCAACAGGTAGGCGTCGAGTTCGGCGAGCAGCGCGGCACGGTTGGCGATGCAGATATCACGCCACATCTCGGGATGACTGCCGGCGATGCGTGTGAAATCGCGGAAGCCGCTCGCTGCATAGCTGAACAGAAGCGGCGCGTTGTCGCGTCGTGCGAGATCATCCACCAGCGCGTAGGCCAGCAAGTGTGGCAGATGACTGACCGCGGCGAAGACGAGATCATGTTCCTGCGGCGACATGAGACTGACGCTGGCGCCGCAGATGTGCCAGGCGCGGCGCACCCGTTCCACGCCCTGTGCCGTATTTTCCGGCAATGGTGTCATCACCACCCGCCGCCCCTGATAGAGCTCGGCGTTGGCCGCGGCAACACCACTTCTCTCCGCCCCGGCAATGGGATGGCTAGGCACGAACTGGCCGATGCGCTCACCGAAGGCTCTGCGCGCAGCCGCGACGACGTCGCCCTTGGTACTGCCGCCGTCGGTGACCACGGTCTGCGGCTCGAGATGGGGCACGAGCGCCGCCATGAGGGATTCGAATTGACCGACCGGTGTCGCCAGCAGGACCAAATCGGTGCCGGCAAGGGCGGTGCGCCAGTCGCCGCTGGCGCTGTCAATCACGCCAAGATCCAGCGCCGCCTGCAGGGACGTACGTGAGCGGCCGACGCCGACGATCTCGGCAACCGCCCCGGCGGTGCGTAACGCCAGCGCGAACGAGCCGCCGATCAGCCCGACGCCGCAGACGACGACCTTGCGCAGTTCAGGCACGAGATGGCGCCTCGCCCGCCGGCTCGACAACGATCAGCGGTCCCGCCACTGCCAAGGCCTGCCGCTCGGGCGCGGATTCGTCACAGCACTTTCTCCAGTGCTTCGAGGAACCGCCGGTTCTCGCGCTCGAGACCGACGGTCACACGCAGATGCTCGGGCAGCCCGTAACCAGCAATGGGCCGCACGATGATGCCACGCTTGAGCAGCCCTTGGTTGACCCGGACGGCATCGCCGACGCGGAAGGTGACGAAGTTGCCGTGGGAAGGAATGTGCTCCAGGCCAAGGCGCTTCAGTCCTGCGACGATCTGCTCCAATCCCATTCGGTTCGCCTCGTAGCTTTCGGCGACAAAGGTGTGGTCATCGAGCGCGGCGATGGCGCCGGCCAGCGCCAGGTTGTTGCAGTTGAAGGGTTGACGGACGCGGTTCATCAGGTCTGCGATCTCCGCCGAGGTCAGCGCGTAGCCAACGCGTAATCCCGCCAGTCCGTAGATCTTGGAAAAGGTGCGGGTGATGATCAGGTTCGGAAACTCCTCCAGCCACGCCACCGTATCGACCCGCTCCGCCGGCGGCAGGTACTCGTTGTAGGCCTCGTCGAGCACGACCACGACATCATGCGGCAGCTCGGCCAAGAACGCCTTCAACTGGGCGTACGGCAGAAAGGTTCCGGTCGGGTTGTTCGGATTGGCAATCCAGGCCATTCGCGTCTCCGGCGTAAGCGCGGCATGCATGGCATCGAGGTCGTGACCATAATGCTTCGCTGGCACCACGATGCATTGCGCCCCCGCCGACATGGTCGCCAGCGGATAGACCGCGAAGGCGTGCTGGGCCATGACCGCGGCACGACCCGGCGCCAGAAACACGCGCGCCGCCAGATCAAGCACATCGTTCGAGCCGTTACCCAGGACGATGCGATCCACGCCAAAGCCATACTTCTGCGCCAGGGCCTTCTTTAGCTCGAAGTCGTCCGGGTAGCGCTCGACGCCGGCCAGCGCCGCCTGCACCGCGGCGCGCGCTTTCGGGCTCATGCCATTCGGATTCTCGTTAGAGGCGAGCTTGACGATGTCCTTCTCGTCGAGCCCCATTTCCCGTGCCAGCTCGGTGATCGGCTTGCCCGGCTGATAGGGCGATATGGCGCGGATGTACCGCGGAGCGAGGTCGGCAATGGTCATGGCATACCCTCAGAATACCGCGCTGGGATAGGACCCAAGCACCTTGAGAAAGCCGGCGCGGTCGCGCAGCTCGGCGAGTGCTTCCGCCACCGCGGCGTCCTGCGCATGGCCTTCGATGTCGATGTAGAACACGTACTCCCACAGCCCCGCCCGCGACGGCCGCGACTCGAACTTGGTCATGCTGACGCCCTTCCTGGCCAGCGGTTCGAGCAGTGCGTGGACCGCCCCCGGACGATTCTGCGCCGAGCAGGCGAACGAGGTCTTGTCGCGGCCCGAAGGACCGGCGTCGTGCTGACCGATCACGAGGAAACGCGTCGTGTTGTTCGGGTCGTCCTCGACGCGGCCGGCGAGGATGTTCAGTCCGTACAGCTCCGCCGCGGCATCGCCGGCGATGGCACACGACTCCGGATCGTCGGCTGCCAGGCGCGCCGCCTCGGCATTGCTCGCCACCGGCACCCGCGGCAATTGCGCCAGATTGCGGCTCAGCCACTCGTGGCATTGCGCCAGCGATTGGGCGTGGGAATACAGCCGCTTGACGCCCTCGAGCGAAGTCGCCTTGCTCATCAAATTCTGGTGAATGCGTAGCACGATCTCGCCGCAGATCATCAGCGGTGTCGCCATGAGCAGATCGAGCGTGCGTCCGATCGCCCCTTCGGTGGAGTTCTCCACCGGTGCTACACCGTAGTCGGCGTTGCCCGCCTGAACGGCGCGAAATACATCGTCGATCGCCGGCAGCGGCACAAACGTCGGCGCACTGCCGAAATGCTTGCGCGCCGCGCTCTCGGAAAAGGTCCCGGCGGGTCCAAGGTAGGCGATGCACAGCGGCTGCTCCAGCGCGAGGCAGGCGGACATGATTTCGCGGAAAATGCGGCCGACGGTGGCCGCATCCAGCGGCCCCGGATTGGTGTCGAGCACGCGCCGCAGAACCTGGGCCTCGCGTTCGGGACGATAGATGGCGCCGTGCTTGATCTCGCCGATGCGGTGCGCGATCTGGGCGCGGCGGTTGAGCCGCTCCAGGATATCGCCGTCGATGCGGTCGATCTCGTCGCGCAATCGCTGCAGTTCGTCGCTCATTGCATTCCGTGTGACGCGGGATGGATGGTGGCAGCGCTCATCATCGCAGATCGTGGCGGGGTTCGGCTACGCCCCCATCGCTTTGCCCCCTATGCGGCCGGCAGCGGCAAGTAGCGTACCGCCAGCACCCCCTTGATCGCCGCAATGGATTCGATCACCGCGTCCGGTACGGCGCTGTCGACGTCCACCAGGGTGTAGGCCATCTCGCCGCGCGACTTGTTGAGCATGTTGTGAATGTTGAGGTTGGACTTGGCCATGCTCGTCGACATCTGTCCGACCATGTTCGGCACGTTGGCGTTGGCGATGGCCAGCCGGAAGGCGGACTCCCGCGACATGATCACGTTGGGAAAATTGACGGCGTTTTGGATGTTGCCGTGCTCGAGGTAGTCGCGCACCTGGTCCACCACCATCACCGCGCAGTTGTCCTCCGCCTCGCGCGTCGAGGCGCCGAGGTGCGGCAACGCAATGACATTGGGATGGGTATTGATCTTCGCACTGGGAAAGTCGCACACGTAGTAGCGCAGCTTCTGCGCCTCCAGCGCCGCCAAGATCGCGCTCTCGTTCACCACGCCTTCGCGGGAGAAATTCAGCAGCACGGCGCCATGGCGGAGATGCTCGGCGTTCTCGGCGTTGATGAGTTGCCGCGTCGCCTCCACCAGCGGCACATGCAGAGTTATGAAATGGCAACTCTTCAGCACTTCGCCGACGCTGTTGGCCTTGCGCACCTGCGAGGGCAAACTCCAGGCCGCATCGACGGTGATTTCAGGGTCGTAGCCGAGCACGTGCATGCCCAGCTTGATGGCCGCATCGGCGACCAGGCAGCCGATCTTGCCCAGACCGATCACGCCCAGCGTATGGCCCGCGAGTTCGTAGCCGGCGAACTGCTTCTTGCCGTCCTCGACCCGCTTGTCCATGTCGGCCGCCTTGGGGTCGAGCCCGGCGACGAAACGCAGCGCCCCGGTCAGGTTGCGCGCCGCCATGAGCATGCCCGAAATGACCAGCTCCTTCACGGCATTGGCGTTGGCACCGGGCGCGTTGAATACCGGCACACCACGGGCACTCATCGCCTTGACGGGGATATTGTTAGTACCGGCACCGGCCCGGCCAATGGCCTTGACGCTGTTGGCGATATCCATGGCGTGCATGTCTTGGGAGCGCACCAGGATGGCGTCCGGCTCGGCGATATCCTTGCCGGTGACATACAGATCGTGCGGTAGGCGCTTCAGCCCGAGCTGCGAGATCTGATTCAGGACGAGGATCTTGAACGGATCAGCCATGTTTGGCCTCGAAATCGCGCATGTAGTTGACCAGGGTGCGCACACCTTCCACGGGCATGGCGTTGTAGATCGAGGCGCGCATGCCGCCCACCGAGCGGTGGCCCTTCAGCTGCACCATGCCGCGTTCCTTGGCGCCCTTGAGAAAGGACTCGTCGAGCTCGGCGTTGGCCAAAGTGAAAGGGACATTCATGCGCGAGCGATCTTCCTTGCGCACGGGATTGCGGTAAAACATCGTGCCGTCTAGATAATCGTATAGCAACTGCGCTTTCTCGACATTGCGCCTCTCCATCGCGGCCAGACCGCCGTTGCGCTTCAGCCACTGGAAGACCAGGCCGGCGATATAGATGCCGTACGTCGGCGGCGTGTTGTACATGGAGCCGTTGTCCGCGTGCACCTTGTAGTCCATCATCGTCGGCGGCGTTGGCGTCGCCTTGCCGATGAGATCCTCGCGCACGATGACGATCGCCAGCCCAGCCGGGCCGATGTTCTTCTGCGCGCCGGCGTAGATGACACCGAATCTGGACACATCCACCGGCCGCGACAGAATGTCGGACGACATGTCGGCAACCAGCGGCACCTCGCCGGTGTCCGGCAGCCAGTGGTACTCGACGCCGCCGATGGTCTCGTTGGAGCAGATGTGGACGTAGGCGGCATCCTTGTCGAGCTTCCAATCCGCTTGGGCCGGTACGTAGGTGAAGTTCCTGTCTTCGGCGGATGCGGCGACGTTGACCTGGCAGAAGAACTTGGCCTCCTTGATCGCCTTCTTGGACCATTCGCCGGTATTGATGTAGTCGGCGCGCTGCTTGCCGCGCAGCAGGTTGATCGGCACCATCTCGAACTGTGCCGTCGCGCCGCCCTGCAGGAACAGCACCTTGTAGTTGGACGGCACCGCCAGCAGCTCGCGCAGATCGGCCTCCGCCTGCTCCGCGATACTGACGAACTCCTTGCCGCGATGGCTCATCTCCATGACCGACTGGCCGCTGCCGTGCCAGTCGAGCATTTCCTCCGCCGCCTGCTTGAGCACCTCCTCGGGCAATGCCGCCGGTCCGGCGCTGAAGTTGAATACACGTGCCAAGATTTCCTCCGCAGAAAAAAGTCCGTGAATCGGAATAGCCTACCAATCTCGTCGAAGCAGGAGCTGCGCGGTCGGATCGCGTTTAGCAACCCCGCTGCCGCTTCACCGGCTGAAACCGCCCGGTCCCCGGCTTCTACTCTTCTTCGCTCTCGACAACCTTCTCGATGCCGGCGAGCTTGGTGCCGTCGTCGAGGTTGATCAGCGTCACACCCTGGGTCGAACGCCCCATCTCGCGGATCTGCTTGACCTTGGTGCGAATCAGCACCCCGCCGGTGGAGATCAGCATCACTTCGTCGTCGGGCTGTACCAGCACGGCGCCGACGACCTTGCCGTTGCGTTCGCTTGTCTGGATGGCGATCATGCCCTTGGTGCCGCGGCCGTGGCGGGTGTACTCGGCGATGGGTGTACGTTTGCCGTAGCCGTTTTCCGTCGCCGTCAGCACCGAAAACTCCTCGCCGACAGCAACGAGCATGGAGATCACGCTCTGCCCCTTCTCGAGCTGCATGCCGCGTACGCCGCGGGCGCTGCGGCCCATCGCCCGCACGTCCTCCTCTGCAAAACGCACCGCCTTGCCCGCATCGGAAAAGAGCATGACGTCATGGCTACCGTCGGTGATCGCCACGCCGATGAGGAAATCACCCTCGTCGAGTGCCACGGCGATGATGCCGGCCTTGCGCGGATTGGCAAAATCGGAAAGCGGCGTCTTCTTCACCGTGCCCTCGGCCGTGGCCATGAACACGAAGTGCTTCTCGTCGAATTCCTTCACCGGTAGCACCGCGGTGATCTTCTCCCCTTCCTGCAAGGGAAACAGATTGACGATCGGCTTGCCACGCCCGGTCCGGCTGCCTTGCGGCACTTCGTACACCTTGAGCCAGTACACCCGGCCGCGGTTGGAGAAGCACAGGATATGGTCATGGGTGTTGGCGACGAACAGGTGGTCGACGAAGTCGTCTTCCTTCACCGTGGCCGCCTGCCGCCCGCGCCCGCCGCGCTTCTGCGCACGGTAGTCGTCCAGCGGCTGCGACTTGATATAACCCCCGTGGGACATGGTCACCACCATGTCGGCACGGGCGATCAGGTCCTCGATGCCGAGGTCCTGGGTGTTGAGCTCGATTTCGCTGCGGCGCGCATCGCCGAACTGCTCCTTGATCGCCGCCAGCTCCTCGCTGATGATCTGCGTTATGCGTTCGGGCTTGGCCAGCACATCGAGCAGGTCGACGATGGTATCCATCACCTCGCGGTAGTCGGCGACGATCTTGTCCTGCTCCAGGCCGGTGAGGCGCTGCAGGCGCATCTCCAGGATCGCCTGGGCCTGCACGTCGGACAGGCGATAGCCCTGCTCCGACAGGCCGAATTCCGGCGCCAGTCCCTCGGGCCGCGAGGCCTCCGCGCTGGCACGCACCAGCATCTCTTCCACCAGTGTCGAGCGCCAGACGCGCGCCATGAGTTCCCGCTTGGCATCCGCGGGCGCGGGCGCCGCCTTGATTAGCGCGATGATCTCGTCCACGTTCGAGAGCGCGACGGCCAGACCCTCGAGAATGTGGCCGCGCTCGCGCGCCTTACGCAGCTCGAAAACCGTGCGCCGCGTCACCACCTCGCGCCGATGGAAGAGGAAAGCCTCCAGCATCTGCTTCAGGTTAAGCAGGCGCGGCTTGCCGTCCACCAGGGCGACCATGTTCATGCCGAAGGTATCCTGCAGCTGCGTCAGCTTGAACAGGTTGTTGAGTACGACCTCGGCGATCTCGCCGCGCTTGAGCTCGATCACGACGCGCATGCCGGACTTGTCCGACTCGTCCTGGATGTGGGAGATGCCCTCCAGCTTTTTTTCGTTAACCAGTTCGGCGATGCGCTCCTGCAGCACCTTCTTGTTTACCTGGTAGGGCAGCTCATCGATGATGATGGCCTGGCGATTGCCCTTATCCAGATCCTCGAAGTGCGTTTTGGCGCGCATGACCACGCGCCCGCGGCCGGTGAGGTAGCCCTCGCGCACCCCCGCCAGCCCGTAGATGATCCCGGCGGTGGGAAAGTCCGGCGCCTGGATGATCTGGATCAAGTCGGCAATGTCGATGTCAGGGTCCCTGAGCAGGAGCTGACAGGCGTCGACCACTTCGGACAGGTTGTGCGGCGGGATGTTGGTGGCCATGCCAACGGCAATACCCGAGCTGCCGTTGATGAGCAAGTTAGGTACCTTCGTCGGTAGTACTGTCGGCTCGAGTTCTTTGGCGTCGTAATTGGCGACGAAATCGACCGTTTCCTTGTCGATGTCGGCGACCATCTCCGAGGCGATGCGGTCGAGCCGGCACTCGGTGTAGCGGTAGGCCGCTGCAGAGTCGCCGTCTATGGAACCGAAGTTGCCCTGTCCATCGATCAGGGTGTAACGCATGGAGAAATCCTGGGCCATGCGCACCAGGGCTTCGTAGGTCGCCGCATCACCATGCGGATGGAATTTCCCGAGCACATCACCGACGACACGCGCGCACTTCACGTATGGCCGGTTCCAGACGTTGTTCGCCTCGTGCATGGCATAAAGAACGCGACGATGCACGGGTTTGAGTCCGTCGCGCACATCGGGCAGCGCCCGCCCGACGATCACGCTCATGGCGTAATCAAGATAGGAATGGCGCATTTCCTCCTCGAGACTGACCGGGAGGGTTTCTTTTGCGAATTGGTTCATCGGGCTCAGGACGGGGGCGGCGGAAAAAGGGACTGCACGGGGCCGCCGCAAAAGATTTGGATTTTAACATGCCGGCGCCCACATGGTCAGCGCCGGGCAAGCTTCCCGACTGTGCCGGAGGGGCTCTGGAACCGGCGGGAACGCGACGATCGCAAGCCCCTGAAGAGCGAGTGTCGTCGGCATGACAGTTGGCGTTGTGCGGGCCTTTCTTTTGTGCTTAAATCCGCCGGCAAAGCACGTCTGGATGCGGCGTAAGGCCGCGTCCGCATCAATTAAATTAACAATGAATTTCAGAGGAGGGAGATCATCGTGACAACGCCACGAATCGCGACGATGCTGATGTTCGCTATGGCGGCCGGCGCAAGCGCACCGTTTGCCCTGGCTCAAACCAAGGACATAACCGTCACGCCCGGCAAGGGCATCATCCCGTATGTCATAGACCAACGCGGTGTCGTGTCACGGAACTCGACCGGCCTGTGCTGGCGCACCGGCTACTGGACGCCGCAGGCAGCGGCGGAATTCCCCGAGGTAGGTTGCGTTTGCGACAAAGACCTGCTGCCGAAGGAGAAGTGCGAACCGCCGGCGCCGCCGCCTGTGGCCGCACCGGCGCCGGCGCCGGCCCCGGCGCCCGC
>JRYG01000448.1_pt1 | contig 70425 bp, 52 predicted proteins | sample 235341 | NCBI WGS metagenome assembly JRYG01 (sample SAMN03074218, study PRJNA261478) | activated sludge metagenome | biome: Wastewater Treatment Plant; feature: Wastewater; material: Activated sludge; isolation source: activated biomass of a wastewater treatment plant treating hydrocarbon... ...
CCTCCCTTGATCTTTGAAAGGACGACTCATGAAAGCTTCGTATCTCGCCCTGGCCCTGCTGGCAGCCTCCACCTCGGCACTCGCCGGCAAGCCCGGCTGGGACGGCTGGGTGCAGAGCGCCGGCCGTGACGCCGGCCGCCACCACGGCACCACCACGCCCACCGCGGTGGTGGTACCCGCCGGCTCCGCCACCTACACCGGGAGCACCGTGGCCCTGGTCAGCGACAGCAGCAGCGGCACCCTGGTCAAATCCGTATCCACTGGCGCCATCAGCATGGGCGTGACCTTCTCCGGCACCGGCACCACCACCCAGACCGGGAGCATCACCGGCCTGACCGGAACCGGCGCCAGCATCGGCGACCTGGCCTTCACCGGCACGGGCACCGGCAGCAAGTTCAGCGGCACGGTCACCTCGACCACCTATCCGACCACCACCGACGCCAGCACCGGTGTCACCACCGGCACGGGCGCCATCTCCGGTCAGTTGTCGGCGCCTGTCGTTTCGGGCACCACCGTGTCGGCCCCGCTCTCCGCCAAGGGGGTCTGGAACTTCGTGGCCACCAGCACCCTGAGCGCCAAGGGTTCCTTCGCCGCCGTTCGCTAAGGCGCGGCGCCCGGGCGCGCACGGCCCCCCGACGCGCCCGGGGCTTCATCACCGAATACACGGATGAAAAGACTATCCCTGCACCTCTGGCGGCTACTCCCGGGCGCGGCCCTGATCTGGGCCGCCACCCTCGCCGGCATGTGCGAGGCGGCCTCGCCGCCAGCCCCCTGCGCGGCCCTGCGCACACTCGACATCAGCGCCGAACGCAACGAACGCCTGTTTCTCGCCGGGCAGTGCGCCCTGGAACAGCGCCAGTTCCGCAGCGCCGCCCGGCTGCTGGAAGAACTGGTGGCGCTGGACGACTATCCGGTCTATCGGGCCGAACTGGGCCGCGCCTACCTTGGCTCCCAGGAGTTCGAGCGTGCCCGGACCCAATTCCTCCGGGCGCTGGAAAGCAACCCGCCCCAGGAAGCCCGCAACCTGCTGCACATGTTCATCCAGATGGCGGACCAGCAGCAGACCCAGGCAAGGGAGTGGGTCGCCACCGCCACCTTCGGCTTGCGCCACGACAGCAACGTGAACACGGGCCCGCTGAGCGCCGACGTAACCCTCTTCGGCCTGCCCTTCGTCATGTCCGGCGAGAGCATGCCCAAACGGGACAGCGCCTGGCTGGCCACCCTCAACGCCGTGCACATCCGCCCCCTGGGAGGACGTCTGGCCTGGCAGAGCCGCGCCTCCCTGGAGCTGGTGCGCAACCAGGCTTACCACCAGTACGACACCACCCAAGTGGCCATTGACACGGGGCCCCATTGGGCCGTGGGCGACGGGCGCACCAACCTCTATCTCCCGCTCGGCCTGGCCAGGCTCTACCTCAACAGCGCAGGCTACGCCCGCACCCTGTGGCTCACCCCGCAGGTCAGCCGGACTGTGGGCTCAAGGGATGTACTCATCTTTGCCCTGCCCCTGCAGCGTCGGACCTTCGACGATTCCGACGCCATGAGCAGCCATTCCGCGGCAGTGTCCGTGGCCTGGCGCCATACCATCGGCTCCGACTGGACCCTGGAACCCTCGCTGCGGGCCGGCGACGAGGATGCCACCGACCCGGCCTACAGCAACCGCACCGTCCACGCGGGCCTCGCCCTGCGCGGCAGCCTGCCCTGGGGCCTTCGCCTGTCGCTGGAAGCCACCCACACCCGCGCACGCTACCAGGCTGCCGAAGTGTGGGCGGAGGAAGCCCGGAAGGACGCCCGAAGCAACCTGGGTGCGGCCCTGAGCAAGGATCTGGGCGGTGGCTACTACGCCACCCTGAGCTGGAACCAGGCGCGCATCCGGTCCAACCTCGGCTTCTACTCCAGCAGCCGGGAGCAATGGCAGGCCCAGCTCACCAAGGCCTTCTGATCGTCCCCGTGACCCGGTCCACAATCGGGAGCCCGGCGCGGCTTGGCAAGGCGGACGGCACCCCGTAAACTCCCTTGCCTCTGCCGAGGAGCGTTGCGACCCGCCTGAACCGCGCGGGCCAGGCTCGGCACACGGATAACGGCGCTCGCAAACCTTTAGAAGCGGTTTGCGGCGCCGTTTTACTTTGGTTCGCCGCTCCCGCCGACCGACTCGAGGTAAGACCATGCAAGCCGACCGCACCGAAGAACTCCGCGCCCTCCTGGCCGCCCGCATCCTGATCCTGGACGGAGCCATGGGCACCATGATCCAGCAGCACAAACTGGGCGAAGCCGACTACCGCGGCAGCCGCTTCAAGGATCACCCCAAGGAACTGAAGGGCAACAACGACCTGCTGGTGCTGACGCGGCCCGATGTGGTGGGCGGTATCCACCGCCGTTACCTGGAAGCGGGCGCCGACATCATCGAAACCTGCACCTTCAACGGCACCCGGGTGTCCCAGGCCGAATACGGGCTGGCGGACCAGGCCTTCGAGATCAACGTGGCCGGCGCCCGCCTGGTGCGGGAACTGTGCGACGAATTCACCGCCCGCGATCCGGCCAAGCCGCGCTTTTGCGCCGGGGTGCTCGGGCCCACGTCGCGGACCCTGTCCATCAGCCCGGACGTGAACGACCCGGGCTACCGCAACGTGACCTTCGATGCCCTGGTGGACGACTACTACGATTCCGCCCGCGGCCTGACGGAAGGCGGGGCCGACCTGCTGCTGATCGAGACGGTGTTCGACACCCTCAACGCCAAGGCAGCCGTCTTCGCGGTGGAAAAGCTCTTTGCCGATCTGGGCCGCCGCCTGCCGGTGATGGTGTCCGGCACCATCACCGATGCCTCCGGCCGCACCCTCTCCGGCCAGACGGCGGAAGCGTTCTGGAATTCCCTCTCCCACGCCCGGCCCATCAGCTTCGGCCTCAACTGCGCGCTGGGCGCCAAGGATCTGCGCGCCTACGTGGAGGAACTTTCCAACGCCTGCACCTGTTTTGTTTCCGCTCACCCTAACGCCGGCCTGCCCAATCCCCTGGCCCCCACCGGCTACGACGAGACGCCGGAACAACTGGCCTCCGAGATCGTGGAATGGGCCCGTTCCGGGCTGGTGAACATCGTCGGCGGCTGCTGCGGCACCTCGCCAGACCACATCCGCGCCATCGCCGAGGCAGTCGCCAGCGTTCCCCCGCGCAAACTGCCGGACCCGGAACGGAAGCTGCGCCTGTCGGGGCTGGAGCCCTTCAACGTGGGGGCGGACAGCCTGTTCGTGAATGTGGGCGAGCGCACCAACGTCACGGGCTCCCGCGCTTTTGCCCGGATGATCCTGGAGGGCCGTTTCGACGACGCCCTGGCGGTGGCCCGGCAGCAGGTGGAAAACGGCGCCCAGGTGATCGACATCAACATGGACGAGGCCATGCTGGACTCCAAGGCCGCCATGACCCGGTTCCTCAATCTGGTGGCCTCCGAGCCGGACATCGCCCGGGTGCCGATCATGATCGACTCCTCCAAGTGGGAGGTGATCGAGGCCGGCCTCAAGTGCATCCAGGGCAAGGGGGTGGTGAACTCCATCTCGATGAAGGAGGGCGAGGCGGAGTTCCTGCGTCAGGCGCGGCTGTGCCGCCAGTACGGCGCCGCGGTGATCGTGATGGCCTTTGACGAGAAAGGCCAGGCGGACACCTACGCCCGCAAGGTGGAGATCTGCCAGCGGGCCTACGACTTGCTGGTGGGTATCGGCTTCCCGCCCGAAGACATCATCTTCGACCCCAACATCTTCGCCATCGCCACCGGCATCGAGGAGCACGACAACTACGCGGTGGACTTCATCAACGCCGTGGGCTGGATCCGCCAGAACCTGCCCTACGCCAAGATCAGCGGCGGCGTCTCCAACGTCAGCTTCAGCTTCCGTGGCAACGACGCGGTGCGCGAAGCCATCCATACCGTATTCCTCTTCCACGCTATCAAGGCCGGCATGAGCATGGGCATCGTCAACGCCGGCATGCTGGGGGTGTACGACGATCTGGAACCCACCCTGCGCCAGAAGGTGGAAGACGTGGTCCTCAACCGCCACGCCGGTGCCGGCGAGGCCCTGGTGGAATTCGCCCAGACGGTGAAGGAAGGCAAGGCCAAGGACAGCGGGCCGGATCTTTCCTGGCGCGAACAGCCGGTGGAGGAGCGCCTCAAGCACGCTCTGGTAAAGGGCATCACCGACTTCGTGGTGGCCGACACCGAAGAGGTGCGCGCCAGACTGGAAGCCGCCGGCAAACCGCCCCTGGCGGTGATCGAAGGGCCGCTGATGGCGGGCATGGACGTGGTGGGCGACCTCTTCGGCGCCGGCAAGATGTTCCTGCCCCAGGTGGTCAAGTCCGCACGCGTGATGAAACAGGCGGTGGCGCACCTGGTGCCGTTCATCGAGGCGGAAAAGGCCCGCACCGGCGCCGCCAGCAAAGGCAAGGTGGTGATCGCCACGGTGAAGGGCGACGTGCACGACATCGGCAAGAACATCGTGGCGGTGGTGCTGGGCTGCAACGGCTACGAAGTGGTGGATCTGGGCGTGATGGTGCCCTGCGAGAAGATCCTCCAGGCCGCCCGGGAGCATGGTGCCCAGGTGATCGGCCTGTCCGGCCTGATCACCCCGTCCCTGGAGGAAATGAGCCACGTGGCCGCCGAGATGCAGCGCCAGGGCTTCGCGGACGGTGTCAGCATCCCGCTGCTGATCGGTGGCGCCACCTGCAGCCGCGCCCACACGGCCATCAAGATCGCCCCCCACTACTCCGGGCCGGTGGTCTATGTGCCGGATGCCTCCCGGGCCGTGGGCGTGGTCACCAACCTGCTCTCCGAAGGCCAGCGGGAGTCCTTCAAGACTGAACTGGCGGCGGACTACGAAAAGATCCGCGCCCAGCATGCGGGCAAGAAGGAAATCCCGCTGCTCAGCCTGCAGGCAGCGCGGGACAACCGCTTCCGTGGCGACTGGGCGACCACGGCGCCGGCCTGCTGCGACGCCCATGCCCGGCAGGTGGGCTACCAGCCGCCCGTGCCGCGCCAACTGGGCGTGCAGTCCTTCGACCTGGACCTGGAGGAACTCGCCCGCTACATCGACTGGGGCCCCTTCTTCCAGACCTGGGATCTGGCGGGCAGCTACCCGAAGATCCTGGAGGACGACACGGTGGGCGAAACTGCCCGCAATGTACTGGCGGACGGCAAGGCCATGCTGGCGCAGATCGTCGCCGAGGGCTGGCTCAAGGCTCGGGCCGTGTTCGGGCTGTTCCCCGCCAATAGCGTGGGCGATGACATCGAACTCTACGCGGACGAACACCGCGGCCAGGCGCTAATGACCTGGCACGGTCTGCGCCAGCAGTACGAGCGCCCGGCGGGCAAGCCCAACACCTGCCTGGCCGACTTCGTCGCGCCCCGGGACAGCGGCGTGGCGGACTACGCGGGGGCCTTCGCCGTCACCGCCGGGCTCGGCATCGAAACCAAGCTGGCGGAGTTCGAAGCCGCTCACGACGACTACCGCGCGATCATGCTCAAGGCCCTGGCGGACCGGCTGGCGGAAGCCGCCGCCGAGTGGCTGCACGAACGGGTGCGCACGGAATACTGGGGCTACGCGGCGGACGAGCGGCTGTCCAACGAGCAGCTCATCAAGGAAGCCTACCAGGGCATCCGCCCGGCACCCGGCTACCCGGCCTGTCCGGACCACACTGCCAAGGGCGCCCTGTTCCGCCTGCTGGACGCCCCCGCCCGGGCGGGCATGGGGCTGACGGAAAGCTACGCCATGACCCCGGCGGCCTCGGTCTCGGGTTTCTACCTGGCACACCCCCAGGCGCAGTATTTCGCCGTGGGCAAGATCGGCCAGGATCAGTTGGAAGACTGGGCCGCCCGCACCGGCATGGCGGTGGAAGAAGCCCGCAAATGGCTGGCGCCGCAGCTCTGATGGCAGCGCCGGGGCGGTTCGCCGCCCCGGCCATTCAGGTTTTTTGCCTCAGGGCTTGCACCGCTGAATAAGTGGAGACGCAGTAGGGCACCAGATAGGTCAAACCAATCTGCAGCCAGCCTCGCCCGGGCACCGATTCGGGCGCGAACACGGCCTCGGGGTGGTTGATCAGTCCAAGCAACGTGCCCACCACCAAGGCGAGCTTCAGCGCCCGCCGGGTCACGGACGGCGACCGGGCCAACCGCCACCACTCACCCATCGGTGAGCCCGCCGGAGGCCAGGCGGCAGGGCACGCGCCACACGGATGGCCTTCGCTCAGGCATGGTGTTCCCGTACATCGGCCACGCGGGCACCGGGCAAGGTCGCCAACCGGCTGGCGTGGACCGGGAAGACCGTGCTCGGAGTTCCGGCCGCCGCCCATACTTCGCCCAAGGCCAGCAGATCCTCGTCCACCAGCAGTTTCACTGCGCCCACATGCCCCACCGGGGCCACGCCACCAATGGCAAAACCCGTGGCGGCCCGGACAAAGGCGGCATCGGCGCGCCCCAGTGGCTCACCGACCAGGGCCGAGACCTTGGCCTCGCATACCCGATTGGCGCCACTGGCGATCACCACCACCGGCAGACCACTCTGCCGCCCCCGCATCACTACCGATTTGGCAATCTGAGCCACGCTGCAGCCAATGGCTGCGGCCGCATCCGCGCAGGTGCGGGTGCCCTGGGGAAACTCCCGGATCTTGGTGACGATGCCCAGCCGGCGCAGCGCCGCCTCCACCCGCTCCCGGGACGAAGCCGGCGCCTGGGGCGTTTCCGCTGCCATCAGCCGCGGGTCAGTTGGCTGACATCGCGCACGGCGCCGTTGGCGGCGCTGGTCGTCATGGCCGCGTAGGCCTGAAGCGCCGCCGACACCACCCGCTGGCGACTCACCGGCTTCCAGGCCCGGTCGCCCTTCGCTTCCATGGCCGCACGGCGGCGCGCCAGTTCTTCGTCACTCACCTGCAACTGGATGCTGCGGTTGGGAATGTCGATGTGGATCGTGTCGCCTTCCTCCACCAGGGCGATCTCGCCGCCTTCAGCGGCTTCCGGCGAGGCATGCCCGATGGAAAGCCCCGAGGTGCCGCCCGAGAAACGCCCGTCGGTCAGCAGGGCGCAGGCCTTGCCCAGGCCCTTGGACTTGAGGTAGCTGGTCGGGTAGAGCATCTCCTGCATGCCGGGGCCGCCCTTGGGCCCCTCGTAACGGACGATGACCACGTCGCCGGCCACGATCTGGTCGCTAAGGATCTTCTCCACGGCTTCGTCCTGACTCTCGCACACCCGCGCCCGCCCGGTGAAGGTGAGGATGCTGTCGTCCACCCCGGCAGTCTTGACGATGCAGCCGTCTTTGGCGATGTTGCCGTAGAGCACGGCCAGCCCGCCGTCCTGGCTGTAGGCGTTGGCCTTGTCGCGGATGCAGCCCCGGGTGCGGTCCAGGTCAAGTTCCGGGTAACGGCGGTCCTGGGAGAAGGCCACGGTGGTGGGCACGCCCCCCGGCGCGGCGCGGAAGAAATCCCGGATACCCACGTCCCGGGCACGCAGCACGTCGAAATGCTCCAGCGCCTGCCCCAGGCTCTTGCTATGCACGGTGGGCACATCCCGGTGGATGAGGCCGGCCCGGTCCAGTTCCCCCAGAATGCCCATGATGCCGCCGGCCCGGTGCACGTCCTCCATGTGGTAATCCTGCGTGGCCGGGGCCACCTTGGCCAGGCAGGGGACGCGGCGGGAGATGCGGTCGATGTGGCTCATGGTGAAGTCCACGCCAGCCTCCCGTGCCGCCGCCAACAGATGGAGCACCGTGTTGGTGGAACCGCCCATGGCCACGTCCAGGCTCATGGCGTTCTCAAAGGCCTGGAAACTGGCAATCGTCCGGGGCAGCACGCTCGCGTCGTCGTGCTCGTAATACCGTTTGCACAGCTCGACCGCCAGCCGCCCCGCCCGCAGGAAGAGGCCCTGGCGGTCAGCGTGCGTGGCCACCAGCGAGCCATTGCCGGGCAGGGACAGGCCGAGCGCCTCGGTCAGGCAGTTCATGGAATTGGCGGTGAACATGCCGGAGCAGGAACCGCAGGTGGGACAGGCGGAGCGCTCGAACTCGGCCACCTCCTCATCGGAACACTTGCTGTCGCCGGCCTTGATCATGGCGTCGATCAGGTCCACCGCGATGGTCTTCCCGCCCCAATTCACCTTGCCGGCCTCCATCGGTCCGCCGGAAACGAACACGGTGGGAATGTTCAGCCGCAGGGCAGCCATGAGCATCCCCGGGGTGATCTTGTCGCAATTGGAAATGCACACCATGGCGTCGGCGCAATGGGCATTGACCATGTATTCGACGCTGTCGGCGATGAGTTCGCGGGAGGGCAGGCTGTAGAGCATGCCGCTGTGGCCCATGGCGATGCCATCGTCCACCGCAATGGTATTGAACTCCTTGGCCAGACCGCCGGCGGCTTCGATCTCGCGAGCCACCAGTTGCCCGAGATCCTTCAGGTGCACATGGCCCGGCACGAACTGGGTGAAGCTGTTGACCACGGCAATGATGGGTTTGCCGAAATCCCCTTCCTTCACGCCGGTGGCGCGCCACAGGGCGCGAGCGCCAGCCATGTTGCGGCCATGGGTGGAAGTGCGGGAGCGGTATTGCGGCATGGTGGAAATCTCCGGGTCAATTTGACAGAACAGGAGATTTTACGCCCTGGCCGGCCGCTTCGGGCAGCCTCTCCCGCACCGGCAGGCAGGGGAACGATACCTACCGCTTGTGAGCCGGTTTCCCGGCACCCGCTTTCCCCTGGGGGGAGGAGGGCTGGGCAGATGAGGCCGGTCCCCCTGCGGCGGGCTGCAGCTTCAGATCGGCATAGCGGAACTCAAGCCGCGGGCCACGCAATGGCCCTGCCAGGTGGAGGGGCAGTTCCAGGCCCTTGTAGATGGCCAGATCGCCGGTGGTGGCCTGGGTCGTGGCCTTGCCGTCCAGTTCCACCCGGGCGTTGCGCAGATCCAGCTCACCGGCGCCTGCCACCCGGAACGCCGGGGTGGTCAGCACCCAGTCCTTGCTCGCCACCACCCCGTTGGCCAGCCGAAAGCTGGTCTGCACGCCGCGCAATTCGGTCTCGGCCGTGGCGCTCACGTCCTCGGCGACATTCTTCCGGTCCACAACCCGCGGCCGGAAGCGTTGCAAGGCCTGCTGCAGGTCAATGCCTCGAACGACCCCCTCCCGTACCGTCAGCCGTCCGCTCCCGGCCAGGGACTCCAGCATGCTCGGCCAGTTGTCTCCAGCGCCTTCCAGTTCCAGGGCCAGATCCCCCTTGCCGCTGACGGCCTCCCAGCCCAGTACCTGATGCAGCAGGGGTTTGAGCGCAACCTGAGTGAAACCCGGGCGCATGGCCATGCGCCCGGCGGCCAGATCCAGACTCATGGAGCCGCTCAGATTGCCGCCGAATACCGCCGCGGCAACCGGGCCCAGTTCCAGCCTGCCATCACGAGCCTTCAGCTCCGCGCGCACGCCGCTGGCCTCCGTCTCGCCCCACCAGAAATGGCCGATTCGCACGCCACCGGCAAACGCCACCCCTTCCGGCAACTGGAACGAGGCCAGATCCAGGGGAGCTTCCCGCGCTCCCTTGGCTGGGGCAGCCACGAAGTGGGGACGCAGATCGAGTCGGTCCGCTTCCAGATCCACCCGGATATCGATCGGATTGCGGGCAAGTTGCAAAGCCGCCTTGAGTCGCAGCGCATCTGCTTCCAGTCGGGTTTGCAGATCCATGCTGCCGCCGGCCTTCGCCAGATCGAGCCGCGCCTTGCCTTTGAGCGGAAACACCAGTGGCGGTTTGGCGAGGCGCGGGTGCGTCAGCTCCGCCTGCCCCTGCAGGGGGGAGAACTCCAGCAGTTGCTCGCCCACGCGGCCACTGAACGGCGACGCAACCGCCAGCTTGAGCACGGTTTCGCCAACACGGCCTTCCACGTCGAGATTGGACTTGGTGGCCCGGACTGACTTGGCGTCCGCATCCAGCCCTTCGTAGGTGGCCGCGGCGCGCAGGCTGCGATGCTTGCCGGTGAGCTGGAACGTGGCGCTCAGGGCATCGAGCCGCGCCCCATCCTTCTGGCTCACCACCCGGGGAAGATTGATACGCAAATGCCCCCGCTCGTCCCCCTGCTTGCCCTGGGCGGAAAACTCCAGCTTCTCCAGTTCAGCACTCCCCCGCATCAGATCGGAGCGGAACTGGCTTGCCGTGAGCGCCATTTCCAGCCCTTCGACACCGGCCAATTGCCCGTTCAGGCGCAGATTCAGCTTGTCCAGATCGAAGCGTTTCTCCGGCAGGTTCATGCTGTAATCCGCGTCCAGGGTCAACTCGCCCCGGGCTTCCGGATGGTCCATGCCCAACCTGCCCTCGAGTTCGAGATGCCCTTGCGCTTCACTTGCCAGGCGGGAGGCCAGCAAACGCCCCTCCTCAAGTTGCAGGCGCCGCCCCGCCTGCTGGTCTTCGACCTGGATGGAGAGGTCCTTCACACGGGCCCGGGCAAGATCGAAACGGACGGTGTGGGATTCCTTTTCCGGCCGGAGGAGGTCATCCACGTTCAGGCTGCCATCCGCGCGCCGCATCAGCCGCACCATCACGCCCTGCATGTCCACCTGATCGACCACGATCTCCCGCTGCAGCAAGGGCAGCCACTGGAGGGATACCCGCGCCTCCTCGACGGTGACAAAAGGCTTTTCGGATTTGTGCTCGGAAAGACCCGCCCGGCTGATACGCACGCCGAGGCTGGGAAGGAAGTGCAGTTCGAAGTCGCCGTCGAAGCGCAAGGCGCGCTGCTTCTTTACCTGGACAAGCTGCACCAGTTCGGACTGCAGCCTGTCGGTGTCCACCAGCAGGTACACCACCAGTACGAGAGCAGTCACAACGGCAACGACACCGCCCAGCCCGAAAGCCAGGTAGCGCAGGAGTTTCATGGCCCGGATCGTGAATCCCAGTGAAGATTGCCGGCCATGATAGCGCAGCCCCCCTTGCCTGGTGTCGTCGTCGCCCGACTCGGCGGGTCCTGACCGCTCCCGAACGCGAACGCTCAGGGCAGAAAAAACCTTGGGACTCAAGGCGCAAGCCGGTCCCCCCGCCTTCGCCGCCCAACTGCAACAAATCGTGGCCGAAGCCCGTGCGATCGCGGCTTAAGCCCATGAAAACAATAGAAACAGCCAATATCAAAAAAACACCCCTGCCACCCCGACTGACGGGTGGCAGGGGCACGAGGGGACGTTGACCGCTCTTTACCAGGCGCTCAGGACGTTGATGAACCAGCCCCGGTTGCGGTAGGACAAATCGGTCAGATTGTCGGAAAAATCGGTGAAGTTGTAGCCCAGGCCGAGCTTGGCGTTTTCGCCCACATGACGGTAGGCGGCCAGCAACAGACCGGTCCGGGCGTCGTCGGCTTCCTTGGCGCGCAGACGGCGCGCCTCGACGACGGCATCCCACTGACGGACCACATGGAAATCGCCCCGCAGCACCCACAGGTCGGCGGTGCTGTCGAACCAGTCGCCCGCCAGCTTGGTCGGCTTCAACTGCCCCCAGCGGCGACCGTACTTCAAACCCACCGATACCCAAGGCCGGACGTCGTAGATGGTGTCCACCGACACCACATGGCTTTTCTGGGCGTAGTCCGCCACCTGGTTGCTGTAGGCAGCCACCTGTCCGGGCGACGGCAGGTTGTAGAAGTAGGTGTACTTGAACAACGTGTTCCAGCGGTCGTTGTCCGCCGGCCGGTAGGCGGCGCCCAGCACGGCCTCGGTGAAGTCGCCGTCGTAGAACGCGCCCAGCGACGAGGAACTGCGCGAGAAGTTGAGCTTGCCGATCATCCGCCACGCCACGTTGGCCTGGTAGCTGAGGGAATTACGCATCAGCCAGACCCGCCGGTTGGCGATGGTGCCGCTCTCGTCGCGGAACTCCAGCCCACTGGCAAGACGCATCCGCTCGTACTTGTAGGCGGCGGAAACGCCGATGGCACGGCGCTTGAGATCTCCCGCCAGAGGATCGCTCAACCAGCCGGACTCCACCTTGATGCCCGTGGTCAGCCGGTCGGTTGGCGCGAGATCGACGCCGAAGGCATGCATCAGGCTGTTTGGCCCGGCCCCGTTGGCCCAGCGGGATTCGCCAAAGAGGCCGACGTTTTCCGACAGGCGGTAGCGGCTGCCCGCCACCAGATTGCCGAAACGCCCCCGGTAAGCCATGTCCGGCCGCTCGGTCTCCACCGAGTACGCCAGATAGGCGTTGCTGCGGTCGTCCATGCGGTAGTCGCCGGAGAGTTTGCCGCCCGGGCCGCCGTCGCCCGCCGACACCTCCGCGCCAAGTTTGAAGCGGTCATTGACCTGGTAGGCACCGCCCACACCCACCCGATCGTTGTCCTGGCGGTTGCCGCTCTTTTCCACCGTGCCCTGGACGAAGCCGTACACTTCCCACGGCTGGCGCGCCAGTGCCTGGGCGTTGGCCAAGGGCTTGCGGTTGGGGTCGCTGCCATCGGGCGGCGGCTCGGGGTTGTTCTGGGCCGCCACATCGAGCGTGGACAGCAGCGGCTTGTAGTCCAGCCGGGCGATCACGTCGGTCCGGTTGCCCGTCTGGGAAAGCAGCGCGCTGGCGTTGGGGATCTGGGTGTCCCGGTCATCCTTGCGCGCACCCAGGCTCACGCTCACCTCTTCGGTCAGCTTCTGCCGCACCGCCGCTTCCACCGCCTTCACCGACTGGCTGGTGGCCACCCGCGCGTCCCCCTTCACCAGCACGTCGGTGCGGTCGGTGATGGGCACGGCCGCGGACAGCCCGCGCTGGGTCACCGCCTCGCCCGGGGCCACCTGGCCAGGCCCGGAGTAGCCTTGCTCCCGATCCTGGTAGTAGCCGGCGATCTTGCCCTTGGCCTTGTCGCTCACCTCGGACAGATCCACCTGGGCTTCCACCCGCTTGGCGCCGGCGCGTGCGCCGGTCACCGTTTGCTGATTGAAGGCAAAACCGCCGTCAATGGAACTGAGCGTACCCACGCCGGCGCCAGAGGAGCGCGCCGCTTCCAGATTGACAAAGGTACCCGGCTTGTAACGGAACGTGGCATCCACCCCCTGCAGCTTTTGGTCCGCCCCGTCATCCCCCTGGCGGTAGGTGGTGGCGCCAACCCGGACGTTCTCGGTAATCCAGGTGCTGGCCCGGCCGCCCACCGCCGTGCCTTTCATGCTCACCAGCGTCGGGGCGTATTCGTAGGTCACCACCAGATAAACCGGATTGCCGGACAAACTGCCGTTCTGCACCAGGGTGCTGCCATCGGCCGTCGAACCCAGCGGCGCCCGCAGCGTCAGCCGGCCTTGCAGGTAATTCACATCGTAGTCCTGCGCCGGCGTCAGGGCGCGGCGTTCCAGGACCATGCCGGACACGGGGTCGCGGATCTCGACCCACACCCGCTCCGAGCCCTGGGTGATGTCCTGCCGCCGCATGTAGTAGAGGGACCCGCCCGTCCCGCGGAATTCCTCGCGGGACTGGATCGTGCCCGGCTGGGCGGCGAACACATTGACGCTGGCCTTCTTTTCACCGTACTGGGTGGTGGCGTCCGTGTGCCAGACCACGTTGGCGCCGTAGAGTCCGCGGCTGTACTGGGTTAGCTCCGTCCCGGTCCAGGTGGTCTGGAAGTTACCCCACATGGCGTGGGAGTCACCTTTTTCGATCTTGACGAAGAACTTGCCTTGGGTGGGTGCGTCATCCACGATGGTGGAATCGTCCCCATAGACCGGGTAGTAGCGATCCGGGTCCAGACGCCGCAGCAGGTACTGCGGATCCTTGGAAGTGAAGTTGCTGAACAGATCCTTGAACGGCCCTTCGCGGGTATCGGCCGAGGCCGTGAGCAGATACTCGCCCTTGATCTTGCCTTTGAGGTAGAAGGCGCCACGCCCGTCGATATAGGTCTTCTTGTCGTAATGGTCGGAACTGTCAGCCGTTACCAGCTTGGCCGGCCCGGTGGTGGATTGCCGGCCGGCGGTCAGGTCCGCCACCGCCACGTAGAACCAGTCCTTGTCGGCGATAGTGAGATTGCGGCGGAAGGTACGGCCTTCGCCCTTCGGATTTTTGACCGCCACTTCCACCGCCGCCGGCCCCGCCGGAACAATCTGGCGGGTGGCAAATTTGCCCTTCGGGTCCACCGGCACGGGAGCACCCAGCGCCGTCACCGTCTCGCCAGGCAGGATGTTCTTGCCGCTGATGGTGACCGTGCCGCCCGAAACCGGGATGTTGCGCAGCTGAAGGCTGGTTTCACCGTAGCCCGTCAGCCGTTCCCGTTCGGGTTTGTCCAGATCGCTGGCGGCCACCCGCCGTTCGAGCAGGGTCAGTTGCTTGAGGGCGGTTTCGTCGAAACGACCCTTCTCGTCATACACCCGGAGCAGGAACTGCAGATCCGTCGGCGCATCCTTGGGCGGTGTCCATTTGGCGCTGCCGCCGATCTCCAGGGGCACCACCGCGAACGGCGTCTGCTGGGGCCGCTGGCCTTTGGTGAATATCCGGACCTCCGCCTTGCGGATCCACACCACGTAGTTGGCGTAGGAGGAAAACTCCATCGCCTCGCCCCGCAGTGCGCCATTGGGCGTCACCCAGGCATTGAGGGCCGGCGAAACGTTCATCGGATCGTACTTGACCTGGATGTCCGCCCGTTCCAACCCAACGTCCACACAGCGCTGGCGGTCTGCCTCCGGCCAGAGCTTGTCGTCCATCGGCTCGCCGTCGATGGTGATGCGGAAGGGGAGGTCCACCGTCGAAGGTGCGCCACCGCCCCCGCAACTGCTGCTGGCCTGCACCACATGCTTCTCGCCTGGGGGCTGCTTGCTTTGCTCGTCGTACCAGACACGCACCTCCGTCCGCCGGTTGCGGGCCATGCCCGCTGGCGTCCGGTTGGAGGCTACCGGTTGGCTCTCGCCCTTGCCCTTGACGGTAAAGGCGTTGGCGGCCAGACCCAGCTTGTCCTTGAGATAGCCGGCCACCGCCAGGGCCCGGGCCTCGGAGAGTTCCTGGTTGGTGGGGAAGATACGCCGCAGCTCGGCGCTGATCCGCTGGATGTCGGTATGGCCGATCACCTCGAAGCGGATGTTGCGCTTGCCCTTCACCTTGGCAATGACTTCTTCCAGCTTCTTTTGGGAGAGCGGCAGCAACTCGGCGCGTCCCGAGTTGAAGTTGGCACCGGTCACTTCGTCCTGGAACGTCATGGTGACCATGGGAGCCTCCACCGGCACGGTGGTCACACGCATGGTCTGGATGTCGCTGGCCGACAGTCCGGTGGACAGCATCAGCACGGTCATCTGCCGTTCCGACGAGGGCGGCATGTCATGGACGAAAGTCTTGCTGTCGTCCTGCATCTTGCCCCGCAACCCCGCGCTGCTGGCGGGGGTGGGAGCGGGCGCCTGACCGGCGTCCTGGGCGTGGGCGCCGACGAACATCAGGCCGATCAGTATGGCTATCGTTTTACGGCGTGCGCTGATCATTTGGCAGCCTCGATTTCTTCTTCAACGATGAGCTGGTAGCGGCCGGACTGAGCCTCCCAGCGTTTTCGGATATCGTCACGCAGGGCCTTGACGCGGGCATCCACCAGATCGGCAGGCTCGGCACCCCGGCGGTAGGCAATCCGCACAACCGACGGACGCTCCTTGAGGATGTTGGGCAAACCCTCGAACTTGCGCGCCCACTCCGGCAACAGCAGCGTCTGGTCCGGTGCAAAGGCGGCCCCGGACAGATCCACCCGGATCACCCGATGAACCGTCGCCCCGAAATTGATCTTGCTCATCTTGCCCCGGGTCGCGCGGATGTCCCGCGGATTCTCGGTGGTCACCCGGAAGCCCGAAGGCAAGGTGCGCTCGTCCAGCTTGACGACGAAGTTGGAACCCCGGTCCGCATTGGGCACAGCGGCGCAGGGAATGTGGAAGCGCCCTTCCGCGTCGGTGGTCATCAGCAGACCCCGCGCCGTGGCAAGCCGGACATTGGGAATGCCGACCTCGCCGTCGTCCTGGTAGCCGTTGGCGTTCTTGTCGTCGAACACCTTGCCGATGATGTCGGTGCAGTCGAAGGTGGCGTCCGGCACCACGCGCACGGTGGCATCGGCCACGTTTGAAAGCGTGGCCGCAGGGGTCGAACCTGTCGTGCCCGGCGTGTTCTGGGCCCAGGCGAGGTTGGTGTATTCCCCGTCACCCACGCCGGACCCGACCTGCAGCACGAGTTGGTAGGTCTTCTTCTCGCCCGCGGCAAAGTTCTGCCCGGTCCAGGTCAGCACCCGGCCGGTCACCAGCGGCTCCACCTTCACCCCGTTCACCGTGGACGATCCCGCCCGGTACTTGAACCCCGGCGGCATCTGGTCCACCACATTGACGTTGGTCAGCGCCACGGACAGGGTGTTGGTGGCGGTGATGGTGTAGGGGATCAGGTCGCCCTTGGACACGGTGACCTTGGGCGTGGTCTTCTGCATGAGGATCGCGCCGCCCTGGGGATCCAGCGGAATGTGGTTGTTCAGCACGCTGGCCGACGTACCGGGCACCAGGATGAGGGCGCGGTAGTACTGGGTCGTGCCCGCACCGGCGGCCAGACTGGCCGACGTGGAAGCACAAGCGGCCGCGGTGTGCGTGGGGGTGCCCAGCGCCGGCGGGATGTTGCTGGACTGGACGTTGGCCGGTGCCGGAGTCTGCTGCACGGCCAGCGAAGCGGTACAGGGCGGCAGTGTCACCGACGGAAAGGCCAGATAGTTGGCCGGAGAGGTGACCGACACCCGGTAGTCGCCCGCAGGCGCCGAAGGCACGAGGTCAAACTCGTAGGCCCCCGTGGCTTCGGTGGTCTGGGTCAGACGCGTCGAACCGCCCACCAGATGCTGGGCCGGGTCGAACCCGGTGGGCCCTGCCAGCACCACCTGCGCCCCGGCAATGGCTTTGCGCGTGGTGGTGTTGTAGACCACGCCGGTGATCCGCAAGGGGTCGAACGGCACCAGGGCAAAGTTGTACTCGGTGCCATCCGCCCCGGCGGTGACCGAAATGTTGCCGATGGCGTTGGTTTCGATCACGCCGCTCAGGGAACCGATCTGGCTCTGGCCATCCGTCAGGAAGGTCCCGGAAGGCAGCACCACCTCACCCCGGGAAACCCGGAAGGAGCCTGCCGCAAGGCCATTGAACTTGTAGTTGCCGCTGGCGTCAGTGGTGGCAGTCTTGCTCGAGGCTCCACCCAGGGTGATGGTTACGCCGGAAACGCCGGTTTCCCCGGAATCGAAACGCCCGTTCTTGTTCTGGTCGATATAGACCTTGCCCGCCAGCGTGGCGCCCCGGTCCCGGAAGTCACAGTTGGTGGCGCTGCTGCCCTGGCTGACCACGATGCCCTGGATGCGATTGGCGCTGGCGACCGTTCCGCCGCATCCGCTCCCGGAAATGGCATCCACATCCCCCAGACCCGCTGGCTGGTTTTCCTCGACGGCGTAGCTGCCCGGCGGCAGGCTGGGGAATTCGTAACGGCCGTTGGCGTCGGTGGTGACCGTGGCCACCGCCCCCGTGTCCAGATTGACGAGCCGCACCGTCACGCCGGGCAAGCCTTCGCCACTGTCCGCCGTGCGGCTGTTGTTGGCATCCTGATACACCGTGCCGGAGACCGTGCTGCCCTTCATCTCCGGGAACTGGAGCGAGGCTCCGGCGAAGCTGGAGGTCACCACCACGGTGAACTGGTTCTGCCCCGTCGCATTACAGGTATCCAGCACATTGTGGGCGCAGATGGGCGGCTTGACGTCCAGGTAGCCGGCGGGCTGGGTCTCCGTCACCGTGTAGGTGCCCACCGGAAGCGGACCGAAGTCATAACGGCCGCTGCTATCCGTGGTCACCGTCCGCGTACCCGAGGGCCCGACCAAGGTAATGGTGACCCCGGCGATGCCAGCATCGGTGGGGTCGCAGGTGCCACTGTTGTCCTTGTCAAAACACACCACCAGCGACAACCCCGCATCCAGCGAGAAGATCTGCTTCAACTCACCGAAGTTGCGATCCGTGAGCGCCTGGGAGGCTGCAAAATCAGCCACCGCCAGGGTGATCACATCCGACCTGTTACTGCCCGACACAACCCCGCCGCTGGAGCCATTCTGCTCGTAGCCGTCGTTGTACCCCGGAGGCTGGGTGGGTTCCCGCAACTGATAGGTGGTCCCCGCCGAAGGCGGCGGCACATTGTTGAACGCGTAGGAGCCATCGGCTCCGGTGTTGGTGGACAGGCTGACCGCCGCCCCGGAGAAGCTGGTCCCCGTGAGGGTGACCTGGATGTTGGGCAAGCCGGGATCGCCGGACGCATCGCGCACGTTATTCCCGTTCTTGTCCTCGAACACATAGCCCGAGACCGAATACTTGCGCAGCAACTCGAACAGGTAATTGGGCAAGTCGGCGCCCGCGGTGAGCGCGATGCTGCCAATGCTGCTCGGGCTGGAAACCGCGCCGGGAGCACCACTGGGCACGATGGCACGGCTCTCGAAGTAGTTGCTGTCGGCGGCCCGGGTCAGGGTGTAATTGCCCGGCGGCAGCCCCGGGAAGCTGAAGCTGCCATCCGCGCCTGGGGTGACCTTGAGGCTGCAACCGGCACCGATGGTGTTGCCGTAGGCGTCGGTGCCGGACAGGCACACATCGAGCCCCGCCAGTCCTTCGCTGGTGCCGCGCGCACCGTCCAGATTGCTGTCCACATAGACATATCCCGCCAGACGCGAGGCCTGCACCGTAACGGTCGTCGTGGATTGGTTGTTACTGGTATTTCCGTCCACCACCTGAGGCTTGCCACCGCTGGTGTCATGATTGACGGTCGCCGTATTGCTCAGCGTGGTCAGCGTGCTGCCCAGCTTGACCCGGACCGGCAGGGTGAGATTCCGGGAAGCGCCGTTGTTGAGCGAGAACGCGCAGGTGACCGTGGTCTGGCCAGTGGATGAACTGGTGCTGGGCGTGCAACTGCTGTCGTAACCCGCAAGCAGTTCGAGGGCCGGATCGAGCGCATCCCGCACCACGACGTTGGGTGCGTTGGAAGGACCATTGTTGGCCACCGCGAGGGTGTAGCTGAACGGCTCACTCACCGTAACCGGCGTCTTGCTCGCGGTCTTGGTGATCTGCAGGTCGGCCGAGGGATAGATGGTGAAGTCGTCTATCGCCTGGTTGTTGCCCAAGTCACTGCTGGCCTCGGCGCACGCAGCGCCACTGTTGCCGCAGCTGACCGAGGAGGTGATCTGGAGGTTACGCGTGGTGGCTGCCCGATCCGTGCTGTCCGCCTGGAACTCGAGCCCGAAGAACACCCGCTGGTTGCCGGGCAGACTGGAGGTGGGGGTCAGCACACAATCCACCGTCGCAGTACCGGCGCGGGCTGAACAGCTGACCCCTCCGGAGTACAGCGTTCGGCCGAAACCGCCCGGATCGGCAACACTGACCTTTTGCAGGAATTGGATTGCCAGATTCTGGCTGGCCGCCGCAGCGGGGGAAATGGTGATCTGCACCCCCTCCGCATTGGTGAAGTTGAGGTTGGCGGCTTCAACCGCAACGGTGAACTTGCTGCCGATGGTGGGGCGGCCACTGCTCGCCTGCACCAGCTTGATCGCCAGATCCGGGGATTCAACGGTGATGTTCTGCACGCCGCCGTCGTTATCGGCGGGGTAGTCGTCGGTGACGCTGCTGACCACTTCGGCACAAGCCGGCAAATTCCCCGGTGTCGCGCCGGACACCTGCAACTGCACCGATTGGGAAGCCCCAACCGCAAGGGCCCCGAGAGAACATTCGATCGTCTGTGCTGACGCGCACAGGGCCGACACAGCAGCATTGGCCGGCCGGCTCACCGGCGTACAGGAGAGACTGCCCGCAGCACCACCATTTGCGGCCCCGGAACCCGCCACGAAGCTCACCACACTGGGCAAATATGCCCGGAACTTCACATCCGTCGCACCGACGGACAGGCTCTGATTGCTGACCGTGGCGCTGACGGTGGCCTTGCCCCCGACCGACACCGTCGCCGGAGTGAAGCCGAAACCGGATACGCTGAGGTCAGGCCCCACCTGGGCCTGGGCTGTTGCGGCAGCGGCGAGAAAGAAGGCCACCCACGCCCCCCGCCACCTGCCCCGCCGGGCTTGTGCAATCCCATGCCCCCGCGGCGCCAATCCCGCTCCCTCGACGGCGCCGTTCGCGCCATTGCCCCCTGCTGCGTGTCCCATGGACAACCCCATCTTGCTTGTCGCTGTTCAGGCCAGGTGCGCCGCTCGACCCGCTAACAAGGCCTCTGCCCGCACCAATCCCCATCGTGTTCGGATGCATTATAGGAACGCCAAGGAGTGTCGGTCAAACAAAAATGCTTTAACAACATAAAGTTGCCACACATTATTTGAGCCATTTCTCGAAACCACGGATACTGAGGCCACCCACCAAAGGGAAAGCTCCTTGTTTTCTGCGGCTTACGCGCCCCTGTGCTCCCGCCGCAGACAGCGGAGCCCACCATTCAGCATATGACTTTGGCAACACAAAAGGCGGTTTTCACATCAAAACTGTCCAAATGATTAGACAGCTGATGGGAATTTCTCACAAACAACTTTAAATTCCGGAGAGCCGGAGAGGAAATAACTCAGAAAAGCCCGCTTTATTCGCGGCTGACAGCGCAGGACGAGGGCCGACCACGGCTGATTGACGAGTACCCGAGTGCAAAAGATGAAGGACCACTGCGTGCTCAGGACTCCCACGGAGGCAGCAGCAGTTTGAAAACGGCGCCCTTGCCAGGGGTGCTCTTCACCTCCACCCGCCCCCCATGGCGCTCGACAATGGTGCGAACGATCACCAGCCCCAATCCGGCGCCACTGCCCGGCTGACGACTGGCCGACTCGAGACGATGAAACCGGTGGAACAGCTTGCCCAGCAGTTCCGCTGGGACCCCCGCCCCCTGGTCGGCGACCGACACAACCCAGTCCCCCTCCTCCAACTCGACACGCAGGGCAACCTGTCCGCCTTCTGGGCTATGGCCGACCGCATTGACCAAAAGGTTGATGATCGCCCGCCGCAGCAGGCCCCCATCCCCCCGCACGTAGGGCTCCCCCTCGTCCGGCATCCGGCACTGCACTTTCACCCGCCTGCGCTCGGCCAAGGGCCAGACCTCGTCGGCGGCATCGAGCGCCACCTGCTCCAGGCTGACTTCCACGAACCGGCCCGGGTCAATCGCCTCCGCCCGCGCCAGGCGCAGCATGCCATCAGCCAGTTCCAGAGCCCCTGCGGCGCGGCGCGACATCTGAGCGAGCCGTTCGCCCTCCAGCATGGCCGGATTGCCGCGCGCTGCATCCAGCAGGGTCACCATGGAGGCCAGGGGCGCCCTCAGATCGTGGGAAAGAAAGCGTATGGTCTCCTCCCGCGCCAGTTGCGCTGCGCGGATATCGGAGATGTCGTCCAGGCTCACAATAAATCCAGCACTCCCCCCCGGTGGATCCATCAACTCGGCCACCGCCACAAACAGGGTCCGCCCTCCTCTGGCATCGGCCTCGAAGCTCACGGGCAAGGCGATCTCCGCGATACGTCCCAGATCGACAAACGGCCCGCTGCTGCCCACAGGGCGCAGCTCGGCAGCCGCTTGCGCCAAGGCAATCACCGGGTGTTCTTCAGCCCCGAGCAAGGCGCGAGCCTGGGCATTACTCAAGACAATGCGGCCGTCGCGATCAGCCACCAACACCCCCACCTGCAGGGCCTCCAGCACATCACCAATAAAACGGCGCGCGACCTGTTGGCGCGCCACCGCTTCCCGGATCAACTGAAGCCGCCTTTGCATCGGGTCCATACTGCCGGCTTGACGAACCCGCGGCGAGGCGTGGAGCAGGGCTGGCTCGGCGTTGAGTTGAGAGAGCTCCGCATCCGTGAACACCTGGGCAGCCTCCAGTCGACGCCAACTCCACAGAGGATAGGCCAGCAGACCACCCGCAATGGCAACCGAGGGCGGCCACCAGATTCCCCACTGCACGACCAGCCCGATGCATGCCAGACAAGCCAGCCCAAGCAACAAAGTCGACGCGATCAACCCTTGCCGGGGCGAACGCTTGAGCAGAAAGGCCATGAGCAGGAGGATCCCGCAGCCTGTCAGCATGCCCGACCACAACCGCGGCAGCACACGCACCTCGGCCCCATCCTTCAGGGCCCCGTAGAGATTGCCCAGGACTTCCACCCCGGGCATCAAGCGCCCAAACCCCGAAACCGGCGTCGGATAAGCATCCCCCAAACCGATGGCTGTCGCCCCGACCAGCACCACAGCCCCCCGAAGACGTTCCGCAGGAACCCCTCCCCGCAGCACTTCGGCATAGGAAACCGTGGGAATCGTGCCCGGCGGCCCCGCGAACGGAAAACGGAACCACCGCGAGCGCCACCATCCATCCGCCGCCCCAGGGTCGGCGGCCGGACGTGGGTAACGCAAGAGCACCGAAGGGTCCACTTGGGCAAGCAATGCCAGAGCCAACTGGGGATGGAAGGGCTGGCCGGAGCCCTCCCACAAATAAGCGCTCCGGACGAAGCCGTCCGGATCAAGCTCCACGTTGATCAACCCCAAACCGGCGGCGACGCTGGCAAACCTCGGATCGGGCAACTGTTCCCGCAACCCCTCCTGTCCGATGGGCTGCTGCAGAATCGGCAACACCACCCGTCCGTTTCGCCGGATGGCATCGGCCAGCACCGCATCGCTCTTCTCATCACCCCGTCCGGGCTCGGTGAGGATGATATCCAGCGCAACCGCCGCCACCCCGGCTTCGGTCAGCCGGTCCAGCAGCGCCGCGTGCGCGCTGCGCGGCCAGGGCCAACGGCCAATCTGCTGCAGACTTTCCTCGTCGATGGCAACGATCAACAGCTCTTTCGGTACCGGGGGCCGCCGCCAGGAAACAGCCGCATCATAGATTGCCTGGTCCGCCCGCCACAGCCAACCCTGCGCGGTGGCAAGCCCGGCCATCAACAGCAGCCCGAGCGTCACCGCCCCCCACTCGAACAGCGTCCGCTGCTTCAGGGAATTCCACAGATTCCACTGCATGGGCATGGGGGCCCCGGGCGCCTACAGCAACGCGGGAACGAGCAGCAACATGAGCCAGTAGGGCGTGGGCAACGGCACCTCGATCTTCTGCGGCGCCGTGTAAGGCCCCACGTAGCCATCCGCATCCCGCGCACGCACGCGAATGAAATAGCCGCCACTCGCCGGGCGAGGCACCTCGATCTCTGGCGCGCTCACCTGCCGCTCCAGCAGTGGCTCGGAGAAATCCCGATCCTTCGCCAACTGGAAATCGAACGCTTGGCCGGGCTGACCGGGCCAGTTGAACTTGAGCGACGTATCACTGATCTTCGGCGCCTCCGCTCCTTTTTGAACCGGCCTCAACTCAAAGGACTGCGCATCGCCCCAAGGTCCCGCAGAACCATCCGGCCGGAGCGTCGCCAGACGCCAGTAGTACTTGCCCCGCTCAAGCGGCCCCTTCAGGAGATACGTCACACCCTGAACGGGTTTCTCCTCGGCAACCACCTGGGCGAACACCGGATCGCGCGCCACCTGCACCCAATATCCGCTGTTGCCGTCCACATCCGCCCACGCAAACCGCACCTCGTCCGCGGCCAAGATGCCCCCCCTGTCCGGTATCTGAGCCAGAGGGGGTTCCGGCCGGGCACGCACCACGAGCCTCTTGTTCGCATCCATGCCCTCCAGCCCGGTCCCATCAACCGCCCTGACCCTGACCCAGTACACGCCGTCGGGGAGATCCCCCGTCCGAACTTCCGGTTGTGGTTGCAGGCTTTCAGCAGCAAGTTGCTCGAACGCCTCATCATGAGCGAACTGAACACGATAAGCGGCAGCACCCGCTACCGCGGGCACCGGCACCCTGACGGCCACCCGCTCCACTGCTTCGGGCAAAGCCGCCAAATCAGGCGCCGGTGCCAGCGGCACCGACTTGCCCAATGGCACACCAGCACGCATCGCCACCCCGAACCCCCGGGGAACCTCGACGAATTCGCGGCCGCCCCGCCCAGCCTGCACCAGCCCGCTCGTGACCTCGGTGCGCACGTCCTGCTCATCCGCAGCAACCCGGAAAGCTGTGCCGCGCACCCCAACGGTGGCACTGGGCGTGTGGATGCGAAAGCGGGGCACCGGCCCGTGCTGCTGCGGGACCACCTTGGACTCCACCCTGCCAGTGTCCAGCTCCAGCGCCGTATCAGCCTTCGATGCATCCGGATTGAAGCGTAGATTCCGTACCACCGCCCGCGTTCGCGGCTGCAACAGCAATACCGAGCCGTCCGCCAGCCTCAGGGATACAAACCCGTCCGGCCCCGTCGCCAACCGATCCCCTTCACGCACCTCGGCGCCCGCCTTCAGGGCCTCCCCTGCACGACTCACACCACCTGTCACAGACAACACATGGGCCACGGCGGGCTTTCCCTTGAGCAAACGCCCGGGAACCACAATTTCCTGGTTTATCCGCAGCAGATTCCCGTCCGGCAGCCCGTTCGCCCGCTGCACTTTCCGCCAGTCCCCAGGATTGTCCAGCAACTGGCCCGCCAATCCGGTCAGGGTGTCCCCTGCCTGGACTGTGTAGTGGAGATCACCTGCGAACGCACCCCATGCAAGCCCCACGCTTAGCCACGCGCCGGTCAGCAGCCGACCACAGGGTATCCCCCCCCCACGCCGGCAAGGAAACGGGGGGATGCAATTTGCGTTTTTCCCATCTTTGCAGAATCTCTGCGTTTTCACGAAAGTTGCACTCCGATTTTCCGACGATATCCGCAAATGAGCTTGCCGACGCAATATACTGGGTTCAAAATCTGTGGCATGCCTGTCACCGCAATGGATCGAGATGCCAAGTCTTGACCCGCTGCTGGCGACGAGGCAAGGCTTCGATTCTACTCAGCGCAATGCAGGAGATAACAATGAGCTTCGCGAGCGAATTCAAAGAGTTTGCCCTGAAAGGCAACGTCATAGACTTGGCTGTCGGTGTGGTCATCGGCGGCGCCTTCGGGAAGATTGTGGACTCCGCGGTCAAGGACCTGATCATGCCCGTCGTCGGAAAAATCCTGGGCGGCATGGACTTCAAGCAGCTCTACATCAATCTCGGCGACAAGACATTTGAAAGCCTGGAAGCCGCCGAGAAGGCGGGAGCCCCGTTACTCAAGTATGGAAGCTTCATCAGCAGCGTGGTGGACTTTTTCATCATCGCTCTGTTCATCTTCATCGCCATCAAAGCGGTCAACAAGATGAATCGGGAAGCACCGCCCGCCCCCGAAGCACCGGCCGCTCCACCCGAAGATATCGTCCTGCTGCGGGAAATTCGGGACAGCCTGAAGAAATAAGCTTTGCGCCCCCGCCCACCTCGGGAGAGTGTGCGGGGGTTTCCGGCCCGCAATCAATCCAAGGGAATCCACTTTCGGCAAGAAGCCTTCATTAGGCTTTCACAGACCGTCTACGTGCGGGCGTCATTCACCGCGCCGGTCGCCCCCCCCTTTCCAGCCTGTGGTCACTCCGTAGGCGAAACCGCATCCCCAAGTTCCACGGGCGCAACCTCCATCCGCTCAAGGCGGTAACCATAGTTATAGGTGGATGTCAGTCGAAAACCGTTTTCAGGCCGAAGGGCCAATTTGTTCCGTACGCGGCTGATGTGGGTATCCACGGTGCGGGTCGCCACGTTCGCGGTGCGCCCCCACACAACTTCAAGTAGATGGCCTCGGGAAAACAGTCGACCGATATTGCGGAAGAAGAAGACAGCCAGGTCGAACTCCTTCTCCGTCAGCTCGACTTCCTGGCCGTTCATGCAGGCTTGCCGGCGAGCCAGGTCCATCTGATAGGGCGGCACTTCCAGCAATTGTTGCTCGGCGACCCGCTGCCCCGCCCGGCGCAATACGGCCTCGATCCGGGAGAGTAATTCTTTCTGCCGGATGGGTTTGACAATGAAATCATCCGCCCCCGCACTCAGGGCCTCCACCACATCGTCTTCCGCTTCACGGCTGGTGACGAAAATGACGGGCGTGACTTCCCGCCGCTGTTGCCGCAACCACGCCAACACGTCGAGACCGGACATATCTGGCAAGCCCCAGTCGATCAGGAACAGGTCCGCACTTTCTCGAGAGGCGAAGCGCATCAACTCCCGCCCCGTCCCGAACGCATAGACCTCATGACCGTTCAGCCGCAACCACTCGGCAACAGCTTCAGCTTGCGCCACATCATCTTCCAACAATGCGATTCGCACAATTGACTCTCGTTTCCCAATATTCGCCCGCGGGGAAATCCCCTTGTTTTGTCGGATTCTATCCCCGAAAGCCGGAGTTCCCTCCCCAATAGCGTTCCAGAAACAGGATTTTATGGACAAACCAGTGTGAAACAGTGTGACAACGAGGGGTTGTTCCGATTCTCAAGCACCAAATCAGCGTAGCACCCCCACTAGATTCGATAAGAATCGTGCAAGTGGGAAGCCACTTCACACCCGACAGCACGAACGCTGCTGCAGCCAAACGACGCCTAGAGCACTCGGAACAAAAAAGACAAGAGCAATGCCAGCCATGCCGACAGCACGGGAAAGCACTTGCGCAGGGAAAGGTAAGAGAGAAATAAACCGGGATGGCGCGCTTGGCAGGAGTCGAACCTGCGACCCTTGGCTTCGGAGGCCAATACTCTATCCACTGAGCTACAAGCGCGAGGGGCGCAAGAATAGCGTGTTTCTGGGCTGACGTCTATGGGCGCTTATCGCCAGCGGGGCGAAACGCTATAATCCTTTGTTGATTATCGCGTTCAAGAATTTTCACGATCTCAGGGAGTTCAGACCCATGTCCAACCACAACGAGGAATCCTCGCTGATTCAGACCCCGCAGCATCTTGCCGTCGCGATTGCGCTGGGTTTCTTGATCCCCATCGGGGTCGCACTAGCTGTTTCTCAACTGGTGACTTCCGGCAAGAAGCCAGTCACCACAGAATCTGCTGAACAGGCTTCGACCCTGATTCTGCCTGTAGCCAAGGTTGAACTGGCTGCCGGCGCGGGAGCGAGCAGTGGTCCGAAGTCGGGTGAAGAAGTTTTCAAGGCAGCTTGCGCTGCCTGCCACGACACAGGCGCCGCAGGCGCGCCCAAGGTCGGCGATGCTGGCGCGTGGGGCCCGCGTTTGGGTAAAGGGCTGGATGGTCTGCTCAAGGTTGCCATCGCAGGCAAAGGCGCCATGCCGGCCAAAGGCGGGAACCCCTCCCTTTCCGACCTGGAGCTCGCTCGAGCCATCGTGCTCATGGCCAACAAGTCCGGCGGCAACTTGAAGGAACCTGCCGCGAAGTAAGCCCATGTGATGGGCCAGGTGCGCGGCCCCGGCTCGCAAGAAATGGCTGCCTGAGGGTAGCCATTTCTTTGTCCAAACGGTCAAGCCTTCCCGGCCAAGCGTTGCTTCATCTGCTCCAGCATCGCGCGCCGGGCCGCCTTGTCTTCAGCAGTTGGCGTCTCCCCAGCTTTCGACGGGCGTCTTACCCCATCACTGCCCAACTCGTCGATGAACCGACTTGGCTCGCACCCCTTGAGCTCCCGCCCCGACTTGCGCCGCTCGCAATAAGAAATGTGGAGGCTGCGCTGGGCGCGCGTCACCCCCACGTACATCAACCGCCGTTCCTCCTCGATCTTGGCCGGCTCCGTGGACTCGCGGTGGGGCAGGATGCCTTCCTCCACGCCCACCAGGAACACGTGCCCAAACTCCAACCCCTTGGCCGCATGCAGGGTCGCCAGTTGCACCACGTCCTGCGCCTCTTTGTCCTTCTCCAGCATCGAGATCAGGGCGATCGTCTGGGTCAGTTCCAGTAGCGTCTTGCCCTCCTCATCGCCCTTGCGACACAACCAGTCGGTGAAGTCCTTGACGTTGGCCCATTTTGACTCCGCCTCCCGAGCGTCAAGGGTTTCGAACAGGAAAGACTCATAGCCGATGGCGCGCAGCAAGTCTTCCAGCACCTGGCGGGCAGGCTCCCGTGGCGCCCTGAAGCTCATCCGGTTGATGAAATTGCCGAACTCATGCAGCACATCCAGCGCCCGGTTGTTGAGATGGTGGCCGGCCCCCGATTCAAACATGGCAGCGAAAAGGCTGACATGCCGTTGCCCGGCGTAGCGGCCGAGCCCCTCCAGCGTCTGCGCCCCCACCCCGCGCCGGGGTGTGGTGATCGCACGGATGAAGGCAGGATCGTCGTCCTGATTGGCGATCAGCCGGAGGTACGCAATGATGTCTTTGATCTCGGCCCGCTCAAAGAAGGACTGCCCGCCCGAGATCGCGTAAGGCACCTTGTTATTGCGCAACTGTTGCTCGAACGCCCGCGCCTGATGGTTGCCCCGGTAGAGGATGGCGTAATCGGAAAAGCGCGTCCGGTATTCAAACTTGTGGGCGAGCAACTTCATCACCACCAACTCCGCCTCGTGCTCGGCATCGCGGGCAACCGAGACCTGAATTGGATCGCCATGACCCAGCTCGGACCACAGGGATTTCTCGAAGAGCTTGGGGTTGTTGGCGATCAGTGTGTTGGCCGCCTTCAGGATGCGGCTGGTGGAACGATAATTCTGCTCCAGCTTGATCACCCGCAAGCGGGGAAAGTCCCGCTGCAGCATGCGCAGGTTTTCCACGTCGGCACCCCGCCAGGCGTAGATCGCCTGATCATCGTCCCCCACTGCGGTGAACGCGCCACGCGGACCAGCGAGCAGCTTCAAAAGCAGGTACTGGCAGCGGTTGGTATCCTGGTATTCATCCACCAGCAGGTAGCGCAACCGGTTCTGCCAGCGTTCCAGCACCTCCGGTTTTTCCGCGAACATGACCGCCGGGAGCCGGATCAGATCGTCAAAATCCGTTGCCTGATAGGCCCGCAAAGTCCGCTCGTAATCCCCATAAGCCCGCGCCGCCGCCACCTGCAAGTCATCTTCGGCCGTCGCGAGCGCCTGTTCGGGAGACAGCATCGCGTTCTTCCAGCCCGAGATCTGCCACTGCAGCGCCCGCAGACGTGCCTTGTCAGCATCCTTGACCAAATCTGAAAGAATCTGCGCCGTGTCGCTGGCGTCCAGAATCGAGAACCCGGGCTTCAGACCGATACTGCGAGCTTCCTCCCGCAGGATGCGCACTCCGAGCGCATGGAATGTGGACACCGTCAATGCTTGCAGCGAGCGATCAGGCATCAGCTCAGCCACCCGTTCCTGCATCTCCTTGGCCGCCTTGTTGGTAAAGGTGATGGCCGCAATGTTTGCGGGGGCAATGCCACACATCTCGATGAGATAGGCGATCTTGCGCGTGATGACGCGGGTCTTGCCGCTGCCGGCGCCTGCCAGCACCAGCAAGGGGCCATCGAGATACTGCACTGCTTCCCGCTGGGGCGGATTGAGCTTGGAGAACATGGAAACGCTGATACCGGTTGAATGATTGTCCGCCCACCAATCGACGGGTCGGCATTGTAAGTCAGGGTAGAGGCGGGCGAGAGAGCACCCCCTTCCCCGGGGTGATTCTCAATTGAATTGCGCCACACCTTCCGCTAGCATTGATTCCAAACCGCCAAATATGAAATTTTGTCTCGCGACCATGACGCTACCGGCGCCCCTGCCTGCCAAGCTGGCCCCTTCCGGAGCAGTACCGGAGGGAACGCATGTGCCGGCGGATCGCAGCATCCAGTGGATCCAGGCGGGCTGGCAGATCTTCATGAGCAACCCCGGCATGTGGGTCTTGGTGGCGTTGCTGCTCACCCTGCTGCTGGCGATATTGCCCCTGCTGCTGCCGGGGATCGGGAGCCTGGTGGTGCTGATGCTGTGCCCGGCCTTTCTGGCCGGTCTGGTGCTGGGTTGCGACGCGCTCAAACAACGCCAGGAACTCCCGCTGGACTGCCTGTTTGCCGGCTTGAGGGGGCACGCGGGCGCCCTGCTCCAGCTCGGCATGTTCTATCTGGTCGCCGCTGCCGCGGTGGTGTTCGTCGGGCTCATGCTTGCGTTGCTGCCTGGCGTAGCCGGTTTCAACGCACTGAATGATCAGAACTGGTTCGGATTTGGCAGCGGATTGTTTGGCAGCTTCCTGATCGGCGGCATGGCGCTCTACGTTCCTTGGGTGCTGCTGATGATGGCGCTTTGGTTTGCACCGGCGCTGGTCGTGTTCCGCGACCAAACGCCACTGAACGCCATGCGCGCGAGCGTGAAGGCCTGTGCCCACAATATTGGCGCATTTACCCTGCTCGGCCTTGCGTTGTATGTGTGCACGTGGCTCGCGCTCCTTCCCACCTTGGGACTCGGCTTCCTCGTGCTGGTTCCGGTCGTTGCAGGTACCATGTACGCCTCGTTCTTGGACGTTTTTGGTTCGGCGCCGAACACCCCTCTGCGCTGACCCCCCTGCGATGCACGCCTACACCGTTCACACCCAGCGCGGCTGGCGCTGGTTGGCCGAAGGGTTCGCCCTCTTCCGGCGCAACCCGCCCCTCATGATGTTCCTCGTCGTCGGGTACTGGATGACCCTGGTGCTCATCAACCTGTTCCCGATCATCGGTCAGATCGCCGCCTATCTCTGCATGCCAGCCCTGACGATCAGCGTATTGAACGGCTGCCGCAGCATCGACCGGGGAGACGGTACGGACTTCACCCTGTTGCTGTCTGGTTTCCAGGAGAATCTGCCGGCGCTGCTCAAGCTCGGCGCCTTCTATCTGTTGGCCTCCCTGTGCATTCTAGGCTTCACCGTGTGGGTGGACGGGGGTAAGTTGCTGGATCTGATGCTCAGTGGCAAGCGCCCTGACCGCAATATACTGACCGCCCCCGAACTGGCCACCGCTGCCCAGATTGCCCTGCTGCTCATGATCCCGGTCCTGATGGCAATCTGGTTCGCCCCCTTGCTCGCCGCCTGGCGGGCGGTGCCGCCGACAAAAGCCCTGTTTTTCAGTTTCGTGGCCTGCTGGCGCAACTGGAAGGCTTTCCTTGCGTACGGTCTGAACGTCGCCTTCTGGTCGGCCATCGTCCCCGGGTTCATCCTCGGACTGGCCTTGTGGATCTCGGAACCCTTTTTCCCGACGTTCTTCGCGGGCCTGTCGCTGGTGATGTTCCTGGTTTTCCTCCCGTCGCTATTTGCCAGCTTCTACATCAGCGCGGAAGACATTTTCGGCTTGGGCGACCGCGCCGCCAAATCCTGACTCTCCTGCACAGGCACTCGGATCCCCCCGAGGCAACTGCACCGCAGGCGACTGCCCCGGCACAGGACGCGTGCCTTCACCCGAGCACGCCGCAGCCCGTGCCCGGCGGATCGTCTTTTCGTTTATATTTCAGCGGACAACCCCAACACCGGACAGGCATGGACATTCGTAAACTGGAAGGAATCGTCATCGAAGCGCTGGAAGACATCAAAGCGCGCAACATTGAAGTCATCACCACCTCGGGGCAATGTGCCCTGTACGATGCAGTGGTGATCGCCACCGCCGAATCGGCGCGGCAAACCAAGGCCTTGGCACGCCACGTACAAGACGTCGTCCGGGCTGCCGGCGGAGAGGTGATCGGCGTGGAAGGCGAACAGACCGGGGACTGGGTGCTGGTGGATTTGGGCGATGTGGTGGTGCATATCATGCAGCCTGCGATCCGGGACTATTACAACCTGGAAGAACTGTGGCTCGGGGCACCCACCCGCCATGTGCCGGGTGGCGCCCGGCCACGCAACATTCCCTCAGGCGCCTGACCCGGGTTCAGGAGCGTCGGCGCCGCGATGAAACTGCACCTCGTTGCCGTGGGCTCCCGGATGCCAGGCTGGGTCGATGAAGGCTTTCAGGATTTCGCCCGGCGATTCCCACGTGACCTGCCTTTACTGCTAACGGAGATCCGACCGGAAGCCCGCAACCTGGGCAAGCCCGTGGAAGCAATGCTCGCGGCCGAAGAAGTGCGTATACGTGCCGCACTGCCCCATGGCTGCCGCTTGGTGATTCTCGACGAAAGAGGCCAGGACCTGGGGTCCCGGCAATTGGCGGATCGCTTGCGCCACTGGCAGAGCGACGGGCGGGATGTGGCGCTGGTCATCGGCGGACCCGATGGCCTGTCGCCGGGCCTCAAGCAACAGGCGGCCGAAGCACTCCGCCTGTCCAGCCTGACCTTGCCTCACGCGCTGGCCAGGGTCGTCCTTGCGGAAGCCTTGTACCGCGCCCATAGCCTGCTCAGCAACCACCCCTACCACCGGGACTAGCTCTTGCCAGCCTCGCCCTCCTCAAGAGGGTTCACCACGCGGCCTCCCCACCATGCTTGCCACCCACCGCATCTACCTCGCCTCCTCCAGCCCGCGGCGCCGCGAGCTGCTCGGTCAGATCCATGTGGATTTCGAAGTGCTCGCCTTCCGGGGCGCCCCCCGGCTGGATCCGGACGTCAGCGAGGCGGTGCTGCCCGGCGAGGCAGCATTGGCTTACGCCCAGCGGGTTGCCCGAGCCAAGGCGGATGCGGGACTAAAACGCCTGGAGTGGCGGCAGCTGCCGTCCAGGCCCGTGCTGGCCGCCGACACCACTGTGGTTATCAACGGGGAGATTCTGGGCAAACCGGACAGCGCCGAGCATGCGGTGGTAATGCTTCGCGCCTTGTCCGGAACAGTGCATCAGGTCATCACGGCCGTTGCCATTGCCCTGCCCGACGCAATGCTTGAAGCCACCAGCGTCAGCGACGTGCGCTTCCGCGACCTGGATGAGGCCGAAATCCGGCGTTATGTGGCGACACGGGAACCTCTGGACAAAGCCGGCGCCTATGGGATTCAGGGGCGTGCCGCGGCCTTCGTCGAAGAGATCCGCGGCAGCTACAGCGGAATCGTCGGCCTGCCGTTATTTGAAACGGCTTGCCTGCTCCGCCAGGCGGGCTACCCAATCTAGTTGGAAGGGGCAAGGTGCAAGCGCTGCATGCAGTGGTACCGATGAGCAGGGCTTGCGCATTTCATCTTTCCTCGGTCAATCATGAGCGACGAGTTCCTCATCAATTTCACCCCGCAGGAAACGCGGGTTGCCCTGCTGCAGCAAGGTGTCGTGCAGGAGTTGCATATCGAGCGCACAACCAGCCACGGGCTGGTAGGCAACATCTACCTCGGCCGGGTAGTCAGGGTATTGCCGGGCATGCAGTCGGCTTTCGTGGACATCGGCCTGGAACGCACCGCGTTCCTCCACGTGGCCGATATCTGGGAGGGTCGCCACAACGGTGACCCCGGGCGTCCGATCGAGCGCATTCTGACCGAGGGCCAGAACCTGACTGTTCAGGTACTCAAGGATCCCATCGGCACCAAGGGCGCACGCCTGTCTACACAGATCAGCATCGCGGGTCGCCTGCTGGTGTACCTGCCCCAGGAGCGGCATATCGGCGTTTCCCAGCGCATCGAGAAGGAATCCGACCGGGAAGCCCTGCGCCTGCGGCTACAGGCACTGGTGTCACCGGACGAAAAAGGGGGCTTCATCGTCCGTACCGTGGCGGAAAACGCCAGTGAAGACGAGCTCGCGCTGGATATCGACTACCTGCGCAAAACGTGGGCCGAAATCCGCAATGCAGCCGTACAGGCGCGGCCCCCGGCGCTGCTCTATGAAGACCTCACCCTGGGGCTGCGGGTGTTGCGGGATCTGGTCACCAAGGAAACAAGCCGGATCGTGGTGGATTCCCGCGAGAATCACACCAAGTTGTCCGCCTTCGCCCACGAATACATGCCTCAGCTCGCCCCATTGCTGGAGCACTACACGGGGGAGCGTCCGCTGTTCGATCTGCATGGGGTGGAAGAAGAGATCCAGAAGGCGCTTGCCCGGAGGGTGGAGCTGAAGTCCGGTGGGTATCTGATCATCGATCAGACCGAGGCAATGACAACCATCGACGTCAACACAGGCGGCTTCGTGGGCGCCCGCAACTTCGACGACACGATCTTCAAGACCAACCTGGAAGCAGCACAGGCCATTGCGCGGCAACTGCGGCTGCGCAATCTGGGTGGCATCATCATCGTAGACTTCATCGACATGGAAAACGATGAGCACCGCACCGCGGTGCTCGCAGAATTCAACCGCGCACTCGCCAAGGACCATACTCGCATGACTGTGAGCGGGTTCACCGCGCTCGGCCTGGTGGAAATGACCCGTAAGCGCACTCGCGAAAGCCTCGCCCATGTGTTGTGCGAGGCGTGTCCGGTATGCAGCGGCCGGGGAGAACTCAAGACCGCGCGCACGGTCTGCTACGAAATTCTGCGTGAACTGCTGCGAGAAGCACGCCAGTTCAACGCCAAGGAGTTCCGCATACTCGGCGCCCCCGCAGTCATCGACCTCTTCGCCGACGAAGAAAGCCAGTCCCTCGCGATGCTCTCAGATTTCATCGGCAAACCCATATCCGTTCAGGCGGAGTCCGGCTACAGCCAGGAGCAGTACGACATCGTTCTCATGTGAGCACCCGGCAACGGCGCCATTCACCCGCACGGCATTGCATCTTGCCCTGGCGCCAGCATGAAAAATTCACTGTGGTAAGCGCTGACCGATTGCTAGAATGCGCTCCGCACGGCGTAGGAAATGGGTATAGCCCCCACGTCGGGCGATAACTAGAAATCCTTCGCGGGAGTTAGCGTCTGTTTGACGCCTTGAGCCGGGAGACCTCGGTCGGGTACAGCCCGCCGCTGCGCACCCGCAGGCGCACAAGCATTGTCTGGCGGTCCCGGTGGCGCTGGCCACCCCGGATATTTCCGGCCCGTGCCGAACGGGGGACCGCCTTCCGTTTTTCCGTCTCCTCCACACGCGCCATTCGGACACTGCCCGGGCCCTGGCTTGGGTAAACTCTCCCGGAGGACGCCCCGAGTGTCCGGCACGCCAAGGACTCCGAATGCTGACCCATCCCCAGTTTGATCCGGTGGCCATTGCCATCGGCCCCGTTGCCGTTCGCTGGTACGGTTTGATGTACCTGCTGGCCTTTACCCTGTTCATCCTGCTTGGGCGACGCCGTATCAGCCAAGGGCTTGCGCAAGGCTGGAGCCGGGAACAACTGGACGATCTGCTCTTTTTCGGCGTGCTGGGGGTCGTGATCGGTGGCCGGCTGGGCCAGGTGCTGTTCTTCGAGCCGGGATATTACCTGGCCAACCCGACCGAGATTCTCGCCGTCTGGAAGGGCGGCATGTCCTTCCACGGCGGCTTTCTCGGCGTGCTGGTGGCCATGGCGTTCTACGCCCGCAAGACGGGACGGGCGTTCCTGCAAGTGACTGATTTCATCGCGCCGCTTGTCCCCACCGGCCTGGCAGCGGGCCGCATCGGCAACTTCATCAACGGCGAGCTATGGGGCCGGCCTGCTGCCCCAGACCTGCCCTGGGCCATGATTTTTCCCCATGTGGACGCCTTGCCCCGCCACCCGTCCCAACTCTATCAGGCGGGACTGGAAGGGCTTGCCCTGTTCCTCGTCCTCTGGGCCTATACCCGTCGCCCCCGGCCAGTGGGAGCGGCCTCGGCCGTGTTCCTGATCGGTTACGGCATTTTCCGCTTCGCCGCCGAGTTCTTCCGCACCCCGGATGACGGCATCTTCGGCTACCTCAGTTTCGGGATATCCATGGGGCAATGGCTCAGCGTGCCCATGATCCTGGCGGGCATCGCCTTGCTCGCCACCGCCCTGAAGCCGCCTCCTAACGACAGGCGTTGATCGCGTCCCGGGTGGCGATGGCGACCTGTCTGGCAGCGGCGGCAAAGTCCTCGCCCTGACCCGCATACAGGATGGCGCGGGAAGAATTGATCATCAGTCCAGTCCCGTCGGTGCAACGACCGGCAGCCATGGTGGCTGCCACATCCCCCCCCTGGGCGCCGATCCCCGGCACCAGCAGTGGCATGTCGCCCACGATGCGCCTTACCTCGCCAAGCTCCCGAGGGAAGGTGGCGCCCACCACCAGCGCACATCGCCCCCCCGGGTCCCAGTGGCCCGACACAAGTTCCGCCACATGTTGGTAGAGGGGGCGGCCTCCGGTGTCGAGAAACTGGAGGTCGCTTCCACCGGGGTTGGAAGTCCGACACAGGACGATCACCCCGCGGTCCGGCCACTCCAGGTAAGGCTCCACCGAATCCCGGCCCATGTACGGATTCACTGTCACTGCGTCGGCTCTGTAGCGTTCAAAGGCCTCTCGGGCGTACTGCTCCGCGGTACTGCCAATGTCTCCCCGTTTGGAGTCCAGCAAGACAGGAATTCCCGGTGCCCGCTCGTGGATGTAGGCGACCAGCGCTTCCAGTTGAGCCTCTGCCCGCTCCGCGGCAAAGTAGGCAATCTGGGGCTTGTAGGCACAAACCAGATCGGCCGTTGCATCCACGATCCCGCGGCAAAATTCGTAAATGGCATCGGTGCGCCCTTGGAGATGAAGCGGAAAGCGGCTTGGATCCGGATCAAGCCCCACGCACAGCAGGGAATGGCTGGCCGCCCAGGCGGCCCGGAGAGCTTCTGCGAATTTCATGAGGAAAGAGTCTGAATAGGGTTCCTGACGTGCCATTTTACCCGCCGCCGGCACCGTCCCGGTGCAGGCGCCCAAGTTCTGCTTGTGTTACCGTTGGCCCCGTTTTTCAAACCACTTGAGGGAGTGGATACCCATGACAACAAGACCTTTCAAGATTCTCGGCATTCAGCAAATCGCCATCGGCGGACCGTCCAAGGAGCGGCTCAAGACCCTGTGGGTCGACAAGCTTGGGCTGGAAGTGACGGGCAACTTTGTTTCGGAACGTGAAAACGTGGATGAGGACATCTGCGCCATGGGCAGCGGCCCGTTCAAGGTGGAAGTTGACCTGATGCAACCGCTCGATCCCGAAAAGAAACCCGCCGTACACGCCACGCCGCTCAACCATGTGGGCTTGTGGGTGGACGATCTGCCCAAGGCCGTGGAATGGCTCAGTGCCAACGGCGTGCGTTTTGCCCCCGGCGGCATCCGGCGCGGGGCCGCCGGATTCGACATCACCTTTCTCCACCCCAAAGGCAATGAGGAGTTCCCCGTTGGGGGTGAAGGTGTATTGATCGAACTGGTGCAGGCGCCCCCGGAAGTAGTGGAAGCATTCGCCAAACTGGCCGGCTGAAATCGGCCACTCACTCCGAAAACAAAGGGGCCCGTTCGGGCCCCTTGTTTTGTCCGGAGACAGCAAGGCTCAAAGCTGGCGCGACGAAAAGGTATCGCACTCGCGGAAGCTGCCACTCTGGATGCCCCGACGGAACCAGCGCACCCGTTGCTCCGAACTGCCATGGGTGAAGCTGTCGGGCACCGCATAGCCTTGGGCCTGCTTTTGCAGCCGGTCATCGCCGATGGCGGCGGCGGCCGTCAGCGCCTCTTCTATGTCGCCCTGCTCCAGGATATTGCGGGCCTGATTGGCGTGGTGCGCCCAGACACCGGCCAAACAATCGGCTTGCAGCTCGAGCCGAATCGACAGCGCGTTGGCCTGGGCCTGGCCTCCTCGGCGCTGCGCCGCCTCGACTTTCTCGGAAATGCCAAGCTGGTGCTGCACATGGTGCCCAATCTCATGGGCAATCACATAAGCTTGGGCGAAATCTCCAGGTGCGCGAAAACGCTGCTGCAGCTCCCGGAAGAAGGCCAGATCGAGGTAGACCTTTTCGTCCGCGGGGCAATAGAACGGTCCCATCGCCGCCTGCCCCACGCCGCAGGCACTGCGCGTCGCCCCGGAATACAGCACCAGACGGGGCTCCCGGTACTCCTTTCCGGCCTGACGGAACAGGGTCTTCCAGGTGTCCTCGGTGTCGCCCAGGACGACCGAGACAAAGCGACCCATTTCGTCGTCCGCGCCACCGGCTGCGCCGCTTTGCTGCTGCGGGGGGGCTTGGGTCGGCGCCTCCACCACGCCCTGGTTGAGGATGGCGGTCGGATCCACCCCAAAGAAATACCAGGCCGCCAGCGCCATGATGATCGTCCCCAGACCAATGGAGCGCCCACCGACCGGAAGACCTCCACCACCGCCACCCCGCCGGTCTTCCACGTTGTCACTTTGTCGTCCGCCTTCCCAACGCATGCCAGAATCCCCCGTCCGTTATTCTAGGCATGGATTTTAGCAACCCGGAACGGCCGTACGGCACGCAGCCCGGGGTTCCCGCCTCAAAGAGTGTCAATTTTGTAAAGCGGGCTTGCCGGCCGGAGGCCGTTCATCTAGCGTGAGGGGCAATTCTTGCAGGAGACCGCTTCGTGCCCGCCCCGATTCCGCGCCCACTGACACTTCCCGACATCAGCCAGGCCCTGCGCGATGCCGGCGCGGTGCTGGCCCGCACGCCCTTGGTGAGTACAGCTTTCACCCTGGTGTTCGCCTGTGCCGGCGCAGTGCTGGCGATCGTGCTGTGGCGGCTGGGCCTCACCTTGATGCTGTTGCCACTCGCCAGCGGTTTCATGTTGATCGGCCCGGCCTTCCTGGGTGGGTTCTTCCGCATCCGTCACGCCCTGCGCACCCGGGGCGAAGCGGGTTTCGGCGATATCGTCGCCGGACTGTTTTCCACCTCCGCGGAGCTATGGGCGCTGTCGCTGATCCTCGCCTTCCTGTTTTTCATCTGGATCACGGACGCCGGTGTGCTCTACAGCTTTACCGTGGGAGGCGACGTGGCGGACTGGCTGGAGTCCTCGGCCGAGGTCGGGGGCATCCAGCACTTCCTGTTCTGGGGCTCGCTGATGGGGGCGGTTCTGGCCACTGCGAGCTACGTGATCTCGGTATTCTCCGTCCCACTGCTGCTGGAACGCCGCGCCTCGCTGGTGGCCGCGGTCATTGCCAGCGTGCACGCGGTGCGCATCGCGCCCGTCGCCTGCCTGGTCTGGGGCGCTCTGCTGGCTGCCACCCTGATCCCCAGCGCGCTCTTCCCTCCCCTTCTGCTGCTCACACTGCCCCTCATGTCCTACGCCAGCGAGGGCATCTATCGCCGGGTATTTCCGGCGGGTTAACACGAAACACATCAAGCAAAAAAAGGCGGCCAACCCGCCGGCTGGCCGCCCTCCTCGTCAATGAAACCGCCGCAGCTTACTCGAAGCGGATAATAGCCTGATCCACGGAAAGGCTCTCGCCTGGCTTCGCCATCACTTCGGCAACCACGCAGTCTTGATCTGCCTTGAGAATGTTTTCCATCTTCATGGCTTCGATCACGGCCAGCTTTTCACCCGCCTTCACCTCCTGCCCCACCTTGACCGCCACTTCCCGCAGCAAACCCGGCATGGGGGAGAGCAGGAACTTGGACAGATCGGGCGGCAGCTTTTCGGGCATCAACGCCAGCAAATCGGCGGCACGAGCGCTCATGACCATGAAGTCGCCCCGGGTACCCCAGTGGAACAGGCTGTACTTGAGGCGATGCCGCTCGACCTGAAGCGTAAATGGCTCGCCATTGCAGGTACCGGTCAGCAGGGATTCACCCAGCTTCCAGTCCGAACGGATGTCGTAGGTCTTGCCGTCAAGCTCCACATGGTATCCACCAGGAACGGGGCGAGCCACGACAGAAGCGTGCTCGTTGCCCTCGGCACCGATCCGCACCACCATCCACTTGTCGCTGACGATCCGCTCGTGACCAGCCAGTTGGCCGGAAACGCTGGCAGCACGATCGATATAGCGACGGTGGACAAAAACTGCCACGGAGGTGAGCAGCGCCGGGTCATCGTGGGGCACCATGGAGGCATCGAAGCCCTTCGGGTATTCCTTGGCGATGAAGCCCGTGTCGAAGATGCCCGACTGGAAGCGGGCATGCTGCATCAGCGCCGCCTGGAAGGGAATGTTGGAACTGATGCCACGGATCACGAAGGCGTTGAGCGCGTCACGCATGCGGCTGATAGCCTCGGCGCGGTCCTTACCATGGACGATGAGCTTGGCGATCATCGAGTCGTAGAACATCGAGATCTCGCCGCCATCGTAGACGCCGGTATCGACCCGCACCTGTCCGTCCACTTCGGCGGGAGGCTGGAACTTCACCAGACGCCCGGTGGAAGGCAGGAAGCCCCGGAACGGGTCTTCGGCGTTGATCCGGCATTCCATGGACCAGCCGTTGATGCCCACCTCGGCCTGGCTGATGGGCAGCTTTTCGCCGTAGGCAACGCGGATCATCTGCTCGACGAGGTCGAGGCCGGTAATCAGTTCGGTGACCGGGTGCTCCACCTGCAAACGGGTGTTCATTTCCAGGAAGTAGAACTCCTTGGTCGCGCCGGACACGACGAACTCGACGGTACCTGCCGATTCGTAATTCACGGCACGGGCCAGGGCCACGGCCTGCTCGCCCATCGCCTTGCGCATCTCCGCATCGACGAACGGCGACGGCGCCTCCTCGATCACCTTCTGGTGGCGGCGCTGGATCGAGCAGTCACGCTCATTCAGGTACACGTAGTTGCCGTGGGAGTCGCCCAGCACCTGGATTTCGATGTGGCGGGGTTCCAGCACGTACTTTTCGATGAAGACGCGGTCGTCACCAAAGGAGTTGCGCGCTTCATTCACGCAGGAGGAGAAGCCCTCGAACGCCTCGGCGTCGTTGTACGCCACCCGCAGACCCTTGCCGCCGCCACCGGCGGAGGCCTTGATCATCACCGGATAGCCGATCTTCTTGGCGATCTCCACCGCTTCGGCCGGACCGGCGATGGCATCGTTGTAGCCCGGAATGGTATTGACCTTGGCTTCGATCGCGAGCTTCTTGGACTCGATCTTGTCGCCCATCTTGGCAACCGAATAATGCTTCGGGCCGATGAACTTGATGCCTTCTTCTTCCAGGCGACGGGAAAACTCTGCGTTCTCGGACAGAAAGCCGTAACCCGGGTGGACCGCTTCAGCGCCGGTTTGCTTGCAGGCGGCGATGATCTTGTCCATGACCAGGTAGGACTCTTTGGAAGCAGCCGGCCCGATGCACACAGCCTCGTCGGCCAGATCCACATGCAGGGCGTCCTTGTCCGCCTCGGAATACACGGCGACGGTCGCAATGCCCATCTTGCGGGCGGTCTTGATCACGCGGCAGGCGATTTCGCCGCGGTTGGCGATGAGAATCTTCTTGAACATAGTCCTATTCCTCCCCGACGCTTACAGCGGAATGTTCCCGTGCTTGCGCCACGGATTCTCGAGCTTCTTGTCCCGCAGCATGGCCAGCGAGCGGCAAATGCGCTTGCGGGTGTTATGGGGCATGATCACGTCGTCAATGAAGCCACGGTGCGCCGCCACGAAGGGATTGGCAAACTTCTCCTTGTACTCCGCCTCGCGCTGGGCGAGTTTGGCGGGATCATTCTTCTCCTCGCGGAAGATGATCTCCACTGCACCCTTGGGACCCATCACCGCGATTTCGGCGGACGGCCACGCGAGGTTCACGTCCCCCCGCAAGTGCTTGGAGGACATCACGTCGTAGGCGCCACCGTAAGCCTTGCGGGTAATCACGGTCACCTTGGGCACCGTACACTCGGCGTAGGCGTAGAGCAGCTTGGCGCCGTGCTTGATGATGCCGCCGTATTCCTGGGTGGTGCCGGGCATGAAGCCTGGCACATCCACAAAGGTCACCACCGGGATGTTGAAAGCGTCGCAAAAGCGTACGAAGCGCGCAGCCTTGATGGAGGACTTGATGTCCAGGCAGCCGGCCAGCACCAAGGGCTGGTTAGCCACGATCCCCACCGGGTGGCCATCCATGCGCCCGAACCCGATGATGATGTTCTTGGCGTAGTCTGGTTGCAGTTCGAAGAAATCGCTGTCATCCACGACCTTGATGATCAGCTCCTTCATGTCGTACGGCTTGTTGGCGTTGTCCGGCACCAGGGTGTCGAGGGAGAAATCCTGCCGCTCGGCCGCATCGTTGGTGGGCTGGACAGGCGGTTTTTCCTGGTTGTTGGCCGGGAGGTAGTTCATGAAGCGACGCAGCATCGCCAAAGCTTCCACGTCGTTCTCGAAGGCCAGATCAGCCACCCCGGACTTGCTGGTGTGGGTGATGGCGCCGCCCAGTTCCTCGGCAGTGACGTCCTCATGGGTTACCGTCTTCACCACCTCCGGGCCGGTGACGAACATGTAGGAACTGTCCTTGACCATGAAGATGAAGTCGGTCATGGAGGGGGAATACACCGCTCCCCCGGCGCAGGGGCCCATGATCATGGAGATTTGCGGCACGACGCCGGAGGCCATCACATTCCGCTGGAAGACATCGGCGTAGCCCCCCAGGGAAGCAACACCTTCCTGGATCCGGGCGCCCCCCGAATCATTCAGCCCGATCACTGGCGCCCCCACTTTCATGGCGTGGTCCATGATCTTGCAGATCTTCTCGGCATGGGTTTCCGAGAGCGAGCCACCGAACACGGTGAAGTCCTGGCTGAACACGAACACCAACCGACCATTGATGGTGCCGTAGCCAGTCACCACGCCATCGCCGGGGGTGGCGGTGCCCGTCATCCCGAAATCGGTACAGCGGTGCTCCTTGAACATGTCCCACTCTTCAAAGGAATCCGGATCCAGCAGGAGCTCGATGCGCTCCCGGGCAGTCAGCTTGCCCTTCTTGTGCTGGCTATCAATGCGCTTCTGGCCACCGCCCAGTCGCGCCAACTCACGCTTTTCTTCAAGCTGGCGGATGATGTCGTGCATGTCTAACCTCCCAAACGAAAATTACCTTTACGCCCGCGCCAGCCCCTGACCAGCCACGGTTCGTAATGACCTAGATTTCTGTTCCGATTCGGGCCTCCGCTCAGGTCGGCGCCCCCAAGTAAGAAAGAAGCTGTCGCGCCGCGCCAGCGGGTGTCGCCCGCCCCTGCTCCACGGAGCGCGACAGTTGGGGCAGATCGCCCGCCACCTGCGGATGCTCGCGGAAACGGGCGCGCAACCCCTGATCGATCAATTCCCACATCCACGCCAAGGCCTGATGCTGCCGCTTGGCGGCGAACTCTCCGGACGCCTCCATCGTCGCACGGTACCTTTCCACCGTTTCCCAGAAGGCTCCGATGCCATCCTTTTGCAACGCGGAAAGTGTCAGCACCGGCGGATCCCAGTTGGGCGAAGCGTGGCGCAGCATACCCATCGCGCTCCGAATCTGCGAACGCGCCAGTTGAGCCGCCCGTGGATCAATGTCCGCCTTGTTGATCACGATCAGGTCGGCAATCTCCATGATTCCCTTCTTGATCGCCTGCAGGTCGTCCCCTGCATTCGGCAACTGCAGCAGGCAGAAGATGTCTGTCATGCCCGCCACCGCGGTTTCCGACTGCCCCACCCCCACCGTCTCCACGATGATCACATCGAAGCCCGCCGCCTCGCACACCAGCATCGCCTCCCGGGTTTTCTCCGCCACTCCGCCCAAGGAACCGGCAGACGGGCTGGGCCGTATGAAGGCCGCGGGGTTTTGCGACAGCAGCTCCATCCGGGTCTTGTCACCCAGTATGGACCCTCCGGTCAGCGACGAAGAGGGGTCCACGGCCAGCACCGCCACCCGGCGCCCCTGTTCAATCAAGTACAAGCCCAGTGCTTCGATGAAGGTGGACTTGCCCACCCCCGGGACTCCCGAGATGCCCACCCGCAAGGCCTTTCCGGAATGGGGCAACAGGCCCTCCAGTACGGTTTGGGCGCGTGCCCGATGATCCGGCCGCTGGGACTCGATCAGGGTGATGGTTTTCGCCAGGGGGCGGAGCTGACGTGCGACGACCCCGTCCACCAGTGACTGGTCAACGGGGCCGAGGCAGCCTGCCGCCGGGGCAGTTGCGTTCATGCGGCGTTAAATCAAACGTATGTCAGGCGCGGCGGGCCGCACGGATTTGCTTGAGAACCTCACGGGCCGCAGTCGGAATGGGGGTGCCCGGGCCAAAAATACCCTTCGCGCCCGCACCGTACAGGGCATCGTAGTCCTGCGCGGGGATCACGCCACCCACAAAGGTGATGATGTCGTCGGCACCCAGTTTCTTGAGCTCGCCGATGATAGCCGGTACCAGGGTCTTGTGCCCGGCCGCCAAGCTGGAACAGCCGACGGCGTGCACGTCGTTCTCCACCGCGTGGCGCGCCGCTTCCTCCGGCGTCTGGAACAAGGGACCGATGTCGATATCGAAGCCCAGGTCAGCAAAGGCGGATGCCACGACCTTGGCGCCCCGGTCATGGCCATCCTGGCCAAGCTTCGCGATCATGATCCGGGGACGACGCCCTTCTTCCGCCACAAAGGCTTCGATATCCGCCTTGAGCGCCTGCCAGTCCTCGTTGCCCTCCACGACGGCGTTGTAGACGCCAGACACGGCTTGCGGATTGGCGCGGTAGCGCCCGAACACCTTCTCCAGCGCATCGGAAACCTCGCCCACCGTGGCGCGCAGGCGCACCGCCTTGACCGCCAGATCCAGCAAGTTGCCTTCGCCGCCTTCGGCAGCCTTGGTCAGCGCATCCAGCGCGGCATTGACCGCGACGCTGTCGCGGGTGGCGCGAATCTGCTTGAGGCGGGCAACCTGGGCTTCGCGCACGGCATGGTTGTCGATATCGAGGATATCGATCGCGTCTTCCTTGGCCAGTTTGTATTTATTGACGCCAACGATGACGTCCTTGCCTGAATCAATGCGCGCCTGCTTGTCCGCCGCGCACTCTTCGACCTTCATCTTCGCCCAGCCGGACTCCACGGCCTTGGTCATCCCGCCCATGGACTCGATCTCTTCGATCAGTGCCCAAGCCTTGTCGGCCATGTCCTGGGTGAGCTTCTCCATCATGTAGGAACCCGCCCAGGGGTCCACCACATTACAAATGTGGGTCTCTTCCTGGATGATGATCTGGGTGTTGCGGGCAATCCGGGCAGAAAACTCGGTCGGCAGGGCAATCGCCTCATCCAGCGCGTTGGTGTGCAGGGACTGGGTGCCCCCAAACACAGCCGCCATGGCTTCGATGGTGGTGCGGACCACGTTGTTGTACGGGTCCTGCTCGGTGAGCGACCAGCCGGAGGTCTGGCTGTGCGTCCGCAGCATCATGGATTTTGGATTCTTCGGATTGAACTGCTTCATGATCCGCCACCACAGCAGGCGGGCGGCCCGCATCTTGGCGATCTCGAGATAGAAGTTCATCCCCACCGCCCAGAAAAAGGACAACCGGCCGGCGAAGGTATCCACGTCCATGCCCGAGTTGATGCCCGTGCGGACATACTCCAAGCCATCGGCCAGCGTGAAGGCCAATTCGATCGCCTGATTGGCCCCCGCTTCCTGGATGTGGTAGCCCGAGATGGAAATACTGTTGAACTTGGGCATGTGCGCCGACGTGTACTTGAAGATGTCGGCGATGATCTTCATGGACGGCGTCGGCGGGTAGATGTAGGTGTTGCGGACCATGAACTCCTTGAGGATGTCGTTCTGGATGGTCCCGGAAAGCTTTTCCTGGGCCACCCCCTGCTCCTCGGCCGCAACGATGTAACCGGCCAGGATGGGCAACACCGCGCCATTCATGGTCATGGACACCGAAATCTTGTCCAGGGGGATGCCATCGAAGAGGATCTTCATGTCCTCCACCGAATCGATGGCCACGCCCGCCTTGCCCACATCCCCGACCACGCGGGGATTGTCCGAATCGTAACCGCGGTGTGTCGCCAGATCGAACGCAACGGACACACCCTGACCGCCCGCAGCCAATGCCTTGCGGTAAAAAGCGTTTGAAGCTTCAGCAGTGGAGAAGCCTGCGTACTGCCGGATAGTCCACGGCTTGACCGCGTACATGGTGGCCTGCGGACCACGGACGAAAGGCTCCAGACCCGGCAGCGTATTGGCGTAGGAAAGGCCTTCCACGTCCGCTGCAGTGTACAGCGGCTTGACCACAATGCCCTCGGGGGTAACCCAGTTCAGTTTGCTAACATCCCCTCCAGGGGCCGATTTAGCGGCAGCCTTTTCCCAGGCCTCCAGGTTGATAGAACCGGGCAAGTCGGACATGGTTAACCCTCGATTACGTTGCAGATGGTCACGCGCTGGCACGCACTCCCACGCGCCGCCAACCGCGACAACAGACGAATTGTGCGTCGCACGATGAATTCGGAACTTGTTTTGCCTCAAACACCATACCGGAGCGTATCCCCCGGCCAGACTGCGCCGGCCGGGGGCTCCGGGCCAACCCCGGCCGCCGGCCTGTTTATGCAGATCAGGCCGGTCTGCGGCAAGTTGACATCCCTCCGCTCAGATAATACTTTATCCATAATTATGAATGCAACACGGCCGAAATACCCTCTTCGCAGTGCTATCCTCAGGCCATGAACAGCATCGCACCGCTCGCCCTCTACCAGGAAGTCGCCGAAAGACTGCGTCAACGCATCTTCGCCCATGAACTGGCCCCCGGTCAGTGGGTGGACGAACAGGCCTTGGCCGAGCAGTACGGCATCTCCCGCACCCCTCTGCGAGAAGCGCTCAAGGTACTGGCCTCGGAAGGGCTGGTCACGCTCAAACCTCGCCGCGGCTGCTACGTGACCGAGATTTCAGCCGAGGACCTGGACGAGATCTTTACCGTCATGTCCCTGCTGGAAGGCCAATGCGCGGTTGATACTGCCCGCAAGGCGACGGATGCGGATATCGAGCGACTCAAGGACATCCACGAACAACTGGAGTCCTCCGCCCGGCGCCTGGACATCAATGGTTTCTTTGAGGCCAACCAGGCGTTTCACCGCGAAGTGCAACTCGTTGCCGGGAATCGCTGGCTCACCCAGGTCATCCAGGATCTGCGCAAGGTCATCAAGCTTTCCCGCCACCACTCCCTGTTCAGCGAGGGCCGGCTGGAGCAGTCGCTTGCGGAACACCGCCGCATTCTCGACGCCTTGGAGGCACGCAACGCGCCCGCGGCCGAACTGGCCATGCGCGACCACATCACTAGCGGTCGAGCCGCGCTCTCCCGCATCGCGAGCACCCGCACCCAGTCCAACTGAAGGGCTGGCGCTGCCGGGCGCTCACGCCCTGCTTCTGCATGGCGAAACCCACCTCCACAAGCATGGGCTTCACCATGCAGCCCGCCGGAACACGGGCGGGCTGCAGATTTCGATCGATCAATGGACCGACGCAGACGCGGCTCCAAAGCCGGTCTGAGCACGGACGTACTGGTCGTCGAACTTTTCCTTCTCCTCCCGCGCTTCCTGGCTGTTGTCCAGCTTGGACACGATGAAAGTCACCAGGAAGGCGATGGGCATGGAGAACAGCGCGGGCTGGTCATAGGGGAACAGCGCCTGAGCATTGCCCAGAACGGTGACCCACACGGACTTGGAGAACAGCACGAACAGCACAGCGCTCACCAGTCCGATGTAACCCCCTGCGATGGCCCCCCGGGTCGTCAGGCCCTTCCAGTACATGGAGAGGATCAGCACCGGGAAATTGGCCGACGCAGCAATACCAAAGGCCAGTGCCACCATGAAGGCCACGTTCATCTTCTCGAACAGGATGCCCAGCACGATTGCCACCACCCCCAGACCAATGGAGGCGAACTTGGAGACCCGCAGTTCGGACGCCTCGCTCGCCGTGCCCTTCATGATCACCCGGGCGTAAAGGTCATGGGAGATGGCTGAAGCGCCTGCCAACGCGAGGCCGGACACCACCGCCAGAATGGTCGCGAACGCCACAGCGGCCAGGAAGCCCAGCAGCAGGTTACCACCCACCGCCTTGGCCAGATGCATCGCCACCATGTTGCCGCCGCCCACGATCTTGCCGCCGATCGCCCCGCCCTCGAAGAACTCGGGGTTCTGGCCAACGATCATGATCGCCGCGAGGCCCATCAGGAAGATGACGTTGAAGAAGTAGCCCACGAAGCCGGACGCGTAGAGCACGGACTTGCGCGCTTCCTTCGCGTCGGTGACGGTGAAGAAGCGCATCAGGATGTGCGGAAGTCCGGCCGTGCCGAACATCAACCCCAAACCGAGGGAAAGGGCCGTGACCGGATCGGGCAACAGGCTGCCGGGGAACAGGATCTTTTCGCCCAGACTGTGGATCGACACGGCCTTGCTCATCACCGTCTCGTAGCTGAAGCCGAACTGGCTCATGGCGAGGAGCATCACCAGCGTGCCGCCCGAAAGCAGCATGCAGGCCTTGATGATTTGCACCCAGGTGGTCGCCACCATGCCGCCGAAGGTCACGTACACCATCATCAGCGCCCCCACCACAAACAGGGCGACGGTGTAATCGAGACCAAACAGCAACTTGATCAATTGGCCGGCCCCCACCATCTGCGCCACCAGGTAGAAGCACACGACGGTCAGCGACGAAACCGCCGCCATGGTCCGCACCTTGCCTTGGTTGAGACGGTAGGAAGTGATATCGGCAAACGTGAACTTGCCCAGGTTACGCAGACGCTCCGCCATCAGGAACAGGATGATGGGCCAGCCCACGAAGAACGCGATCATGTAGATGTAACCATCCACGCCCTTGCTGTAAACCATGGCTGTCAAGCCCAGCAAGGTGGCGGCGGACATGTAGTCGCCGGCAATGGCCAGACCGTTCTGGAAACCCGTAATGCCACCGCCAGCGGTATAGAAGTCCGACGCAGACTTGGTGCGGCTGGCCGCCCAGTAAGTGATACCCAGCGTCATCCCGACAAACACCACGAACATCACGATCGCGTGCAGATTGAGCGGCTGCTTCTGCGTAGCCTCCATCGCAGGGCCGGCAAGGACCTGGGCGGAAGCGAACAGGCCGGCCAGCAAGACTCCAAGACGCATGTTCATTACTGGCCCCCCTTCGACGCTTCGCGGATGATTTCGGCGGTCAATTGATCAAACTCCGTGTTGGCGCGGCGCACATAAACGGCAGTCAGCACCCAGAAAAACACGAACATGAACAAGCCTGCCGCGACTCCCACCGTTACCATCGAGTCGGCCGCGATCTTCTGACCAATCAGGTTGGGGTTGAACGCCACCACCATGAAAAAGCCGTAGAAGATCACCAGCACGATCACCGAGAGCATCGTCGCCAAACGGCTGCGCTTGGCAACCAGTTCGGCAAACTTCGGATTGCTCCGTATGCGTGCATTGATTGCACTGGACATCACACCCTCCCTACTCCATTGACAAGACTGAAAGGAAACCGGATCTGGAGCTGACGCTCTCTCTTCCCTTGGATGATATAACATCTATAAGACACCATACCTCAACGTATGGCCCCTGCAACATCGAGTGCAAATTTCCTCCAAATCCACCGGAGGGACTTGATTTGGGTCAAGCGGCGCCACCCCCTGCAACCAGGAGCGAATACCATGGCTGGGACAATCCTGAGCCGACAAGACGGCGAAATTGCCTTCGTCATTCTGTCCAACCCTGACAAACTGAACGCTGTGGACTCCACCATGTGGCGGGAACTGCGAGCCACGTTCGAAGCGCTGGGAGCAAATGATGCGCTGCGTTGCATCATCGTCCAGGGCGAGGGCCAGCGGGCTTTCGCAGCCGGCGGGGACATTGAAGAATTCGCGGTCGAGCGTGACACGCTCGAAAAAGCCCGCCGTTACCACGAAGAATGGGTGGCCGGCGCGCTACAAGCCATCAGCCAGTGCCCTCACCCCACCGTTGCGATGATCCGGGGCGCCTGTGTAGGTGGCGGGCTGGAAATTGCGGCCGCCTGCGATCTGCGGATTGCCGGAGTCAGCTCTCGCTTTGGCGCGCCCATCAACCGGCTGGGCTTTCCCATGCACCCCTGGGAACTGGCCAGTCTCATCGCCTTGGCAGGCCCTGCCCTCATGCGCGAGATCCTGCTCGAAGGCCGTCTCCTGGAAGCATCCGAAGCCTTGGCCAAAGGCCTGCTCACCCGGGTAGTAGACGACGAAATCGTGGAAGAAGAGGCCATGGCCACTGCTCGTCGCATCGCCGCTGGCGCTCCCCTGGTCGCTCGCTGGCACAAGCAGTCGATCCGCCGCCTGTCACCGCCCGTACAGGCCTTGAGCGAGGAAGAGCTTTTGGCCAGCTACGCCTGGCTAAACTCCGAAGACTACAAAGCCGGCTTTCAGGCCTTTCTCGGCAAGACCAAACCGGTATTCAAGGGCCGTTGAAGAGCGCTAGCCCATGACGCTGTGCAACATCTTGGCGCACAGAAAGAGTACCAGGACCGCGAACACGCGCTTGAGCGTCGGCACCGGCAGGCGATGGGCAAGCCTGGCCCCGAGGGGGGCTGTGATCGTGCTCACCAGGGACACCAGCACCAAGGCCGGCACATAGATGAAACCCAGCGTCAGGTCAGGTAAGCCATCCCGCCCCCAGCCGTTGGCCAGATAGCCCACCGTACCGGCCACCGCAATGGGCAGCCCGATGGCGGCGGATGTGCCGATGGCATTGTGCACTTTTACATTGCACCAGGTCATGAACGGCACGGACAAGGACCCGCCACCGATGGCCACCAGCGCCGAAACGGCCCCGATCCCGACCCCCACCGCCGACATTCCAACACTCCCAGGCAGTTCCCGCGATGGCTTAGGTTTGATGTTCAGGAACATCTGCACCGACACATAAGCCATGAAGGCGGCGAAGAACAACGCCAAGGGCCGGGTGGGCAAATTCGCGGCCACGAAGGTGGCGGCGAAGGTACCCACCAACACCCCCGGCGCAATGGCTCGCACCACCGGCCACAGCACTGCGCCATGGGCGTGATGGGCGCGGAGACTCGACAGGGACGTCAGCACGATAGCGGCCATGGAAGTACCCAGAGCCAAATGCACCACTTCCGACTTGGGAAACCCCTGGGCCGCGAACATGGTGGTCAGCATGGGCACCATGATTGCGCCACCGCCCACCCCCAACAAACCGGCAAAAAAACCGACGAACGCCCCGAGGACCAGATAAGCCAGCCACCATTCGTTAATACCCACCACTCAGCTCCATCAGGTTACGGGTAATGAACTGCCATTCAGCTTCCGTCACCGGAGTGATGGAGAGCCGGTTTCCGCGCGCCAGCAGGGGCATCGCCGCCAGTTCCGGGCAGGCGCGAAGGCGGCTGATGCTCACATAGGGCGTGTGCAGCCGGAAGCGCACATCCACGTTGAGCCACCGCGGGGCGGCCGGATCGGATTTGGGGTCGAAGTAGGGGCTTGCCGGGTCGAACTGGGTTACATCCGGGTAGGCCCCGCTCACCACCTCGCAAATGCCCGCTATGCCAGGATTCTTGCAGCCGGAGTGATAGAAGAACGCCAGATCCCCCAGTCTCATGGCATCCCGCATGAAATTGCGTGCCTGGTAGTTACGCACCCCGGTCCAAGCCGCCCGCTCCGCCGGGGCGGCCTTCAGCCCGTCGATGGACAAATCCTCCGGCTCGGACTTCATCAACCAATACGCCACAGTTTTCCCCGAAAAACGAAAAGGCGCGAAAAGCTTACCGCTTTTCGCGCCTTCATCGTGTAGGGTCCCCCGCCTGTGCCGTCAGGCCGGCATCCTGAACCTAGGGTCCAAGACGGCCACTTTCCTTCCGCATCAGGCCCACCCGACTAGGGGTTTGCACAACAGCGGCGTCTTTGGTCAGTGACCTTGTGCCAATAAATATTGGTTCAAGGAATCTATGACCTTAACGAACACTGCAGGGGATTAATCGACCGCCACAAGCACTACGGGTACCAACAAGCCGCGAGGCATGACTGCCTCAAGAAGCCCGCTCCGCTTGGGCTAGCGCTTCATCCAACCGCGCTTCCATGGCTGAAATTCTACGCCGAATCGCCTCGCCGTCAACGCCGGCCATCCGCTGGGCGCCAAGTAGTTCATGGGCAAGATTCAGCGCCACCATGACCGCCAGACGCTCGCCATTACTCCGCGTACGGGTACCCACCTCACGCATGCGGCTTTCGAGGAAACGGACGGCAACCAGGAGCGACTCCCGTTCCTCGGGCGGGCAAGCGACCCGGAACTCCTTGCCAAGCAGGGAAATATCAAGGGTATGGGTTTCCGGGCTCATGCTTCGGGCAGACGGGCAATCAGGGTTTCAACACGCGCGCGCGCCTCGGCGATTCTCTCGGCGAGCGCATCACGCTCTCCCTCCAGTCCCGCCACGCGCGTGCGCAACTCGGCGTTCTCAGTCTGCAAGCGACTGAGAACGCCGAGCACCAGGTTCAGTTTGGATTCGAGGGAGGCGATCTGTGCGTCCATGGCACGAGACTATAGCATGACCGCCGCCCCCGGTCAGAGAGGCTTTTCCGCTTCCGGGACAGAGTGTTGCAAGGAAAGCTTGCAGAAGAGTGGCAAGAGTGAAGGCCGCCCGGCGCCCGCGCCGCCCGCGCGTCCTGACTAGCGGGCTGGCGTCACCGCCCGTGCCGCGTATTCCCGAGGGTCGAGTTTGCCATCCCTGTTGGTATCCAGCCGGCTGAACTGCTCGCTAACGCCCGGGACTTTCACCGCCTCGTCCGGTGTGACGAATCCGTCCCGGTTGGTGTCAGCCTGATCGAAGGTGGCCACCGGCAAGGCGAGGGTCGCATCGTCCGTTTTCTGCTGGGCAATGGCCTTGTAACCGAGCGCCACCACGGTCAGGCTGAGTACAGCCGTGACAATCCTGTTCCGCATGAGAACCTCCAGGTTGGGGAAGGGGATTCCCCTCTCCGCAAGCTTTGCGCCCACGTGCGAAAAGCACTGTCCGTTCAATCGCTTGCCCCCATCGAGCAAGCACGGGCCACCGCCGGGCACCCGTCGAGGCGTCACCCTGCGGCGACGGCATTTAATCAGCCCCAGGAAAATTCATTAGATTTCAATATGTTGACAGGTGTCGCCCGCAGGGGGCGATGCGCCACTCGCCCGAGCCGCTCAACGGAAGGAGGCCGCCAAAGCCCACAGACGGCCCAGATCCAGGTGCGCCTCGCAGGCATCGGCCAAGCGGTTGATCCCTTGTTCCCGCAACTCAGCCAGATCCAGACGTGGCGCAGCCTCCAGCCCCGCCCAGGCAAGCAGGGCGGCCAAGGCCTCGGGCTGGTCGAAGATCCCGTGCACATAGGTCGCGAGTACGCTGCCGTCCGCCGCCACGGCCCCATCCGTCCGTCCCCCATCCAGCAGCGCCGCCGGCCGCTCCAGGGCAGGGCCGGACGAAACGCCCAGATGGATCTCGTAGCCAGCCACTGCCGCAGTTCCGGGCAAGTTCAGGCGGCCCGCCACGTTTTGCAGTTGCTTTTCCTCGGCCAGCCGGGTTTCCAGATCGAGCAGGCCGAGGCCCGGCATGGAACCTGGCGAACCCTCCCTGCCCAGGGGGTCGTGGAGGTCACGGCCCAGCATCTGCAGCCCACCGCAAATGCCCATCACCTTGCCGCCGTAGCGCAAGTGACGCCGAATCGCCTGCTCCCAACCTTCTTGCCGCAGCCAGGCGAGATCGGCTTGTACCGCCTTGGAACCGGGCAGGATGATGAGGTCCGCCCCCGGGGGCGCCTCACCCGGCGCGACAAAACGGAAGTCCACCAGGGGATGCAAACGGAGCGCGTCAAAATCCGTGGCATTGGAGATGCGAGGTAAAGCCGGCACCACCACCCGCAAGCGGGCACCCGGCTTATCCACCAGGTCCCGAGGCAAGGCGTCCTCCGCATCCACATGCAAGCCATGCAGGTAAGGCAGCACGCCCAGTACCGGCTTGCCGGTGCGGGCTTCCAGCCAGTCCAGCCCCGGTTGCAGCAAGCCGATATCCCCCCGGAAGCGGTTGATCACAAAGCCGACCACCCGAGCCTGTTCGCTGGGCGAGAGCAGGTCCAGCGTGCCCACCAGATGGGCGAAGACGCCGCCGCGGTCGATGTCCGCGACGATGATGACCGGGCAATCCACTGCCTCGGCGAAACCCATGTTGGCGATGTCCCGGTCCCGCAGGTTGATCTCCGCCGGACTCCCTGCCCCTTCCACCACCACCCATTGGTAGCGGGCTTCGAGCCGCTGGTGGGATTCCAGCACCGCCGCCATGGCCCGGGGCTTAAATGCGTGGTAGGCCCGCGCATCCATGTCGTGCCGTGCCCGGCCGTGGATGATGACTTGAGCGCCAATGTCCGAACTGGGCTTGAGCAGCACCGGATTGAAATCCGTATGCGGCGCCAGCCCCGCTGCCTGGGCCTGGAGAGCCTGGGCGCGACCGATCTCGCCACCATCCACGGTCACCGCCGAGTTGAGGGCCATGTTCTGCGGCTTGAAAGGTGCCACCGCCACGCCGCAACGGCGCAGCACCCGGCACAGCCCCGCAACCAGGGTGCTCTTGCCCGCGTCGGAAGTGGTCCCCTGGACCATGAGGGTACACGCCCGTCCGTCGGACGGGGCGGGAACGGCTGAAGCAGAAGTGTTCATGGGCGCGGATTATCAGCCATCCGCACCCGTCCGGCCTACGTTACCGGCAATATCCGCTGCAGCAACTGCCGGACCACGGCCGGCTCGAAGGGCTTGTCGCACACGCCGGAAACGCCCGCTTCCTCCACCGCTGCCAGGCGGCCCGCGTCCTGCTCGCTGGTCACCATCAGCACCGGAACGGAGCTTTGCCAACTGCGACTGCGGATATGGCTCACCAACTGCTGCCCATCCATCTCCGGCATGTTGTAGTCGGTCACGACCAGATCCACGTAGTTGTCCTCCAGCCAGGCCACCGCCTCCCGGCCGTTACCCGCCTCGTGGAAATGCTCCACCCCCAGGTTGCTCAGCACCCGGCGGATGAATTTACGGGCCGAGGAACTGTCGTCCACGATCAACACCTTCAACATCTCCAGGTCTGGAGCCGCATGGCTCAGCGAATCGTCGGTATTGAGAAAATCCAGCGTCGACCGCAGTGCTGTGGCCAACTGGGTATCACTGAACGGTTTGGGCAGGATGCCGCAGACCCCCGCCTGGCGCACCGGGTCCAGCACCTGCGGACGGGTCTCGCTGGAGATGAGGATGAAGCCCACCGCCTCCAGGTCCGGATTCCGGCGCATGGCGTACACCACGTCGGTCCCCGACATGTCCGGCAGGTAAAGCGCGCTCATCACCAGGGCGGGCCGCGCCTGGCGCATGGAAGCGAGCGCTTCGGCCCCGCTGGAAACGGTACGGACGTGCTCCACACCCAGCCGGCCCAGCGCGGCACCCACAATGCGCGCCTGGATGGAAGAGGGTTCAACGACAAGGACGATCAGGTCGTCCAGCGAAAGCGACATGGACATGGCAGGGTTCCCGCGACAGGCATTGAACTGTCAACGGACCCGAACCCTGCGCCCTTGAATCGGGTTGATTTCACCCGAAAGCCGTGCCTGGACACAAGCGACGGAGCATCGGCAGGGACGCCCGCCACCAGCCGACGGCAGTAACCGCCCTTCCGGAGTCAATCCTTGGGCAGCCGGCCCATCAGGTAGAACGCCTCGTTGGGTGGAATGCCGGCGGCGCTGGCGAGGCGATTGCTCATGGCGAAGAAAGCCGCGATGGCACCGATATCCCAGATCTCGTCGTCACAAAAACCGGAAGCCCGCAGGGCGGCATGGTCGGCTGCGCCCACTTCGTGGGACGCCAGCGCCACCTTCATGGCGTAGTCCAGCATGGCCCGCTCCCGGGGCGAAACATCCGCCTTCCCCGGATTGATGGCCACCTGGTCCGCAATATGCGGATTTCGGGCGCGGATGCGCAGAATGGCACCGTGGGCCACTACGCAATACAGGCAGTGGTTGGCGCCGCTGGTCGCCACCACGATCATTTCCCGCTCGGCCTTGCTCAGGCCACCGGGGCGCTCCATGAGCGCATCGTGATAGGCGAAAAAGGCCCGGAATTCGTCCGGCCGATGGGCCAGCGCCAGGAACACATTGGGCACGAATCCGGATTTCTCCTGCACCGCCAGGATGCGGGCGCGGAGGTCTTCGGGCAGCTCTGCCAACTCCGGCACCGGAAAGCGGCTGATGGGGGGTGGGGCCATGTCAGTCTCCTCAGGGTGAGCCCGCGTTGCCGGGGGCGAATGAGGCGACTATTGTAGCGATGCGCACCCACGCGCAATGGGGCGCCCGACCACCCTACCGAGGAGACACCGATGACCCGAATCCAGCCCGAACTGGACAGCCTGACCCCTGGCCGCCCGCTCGACCGCCGCACCTTTGTAGCCACGACCCTCGGTGCCGGCTTTGCCCTGGCGGTCCAGCCGGTGCTCGCCCAGCAAGCCATCACTACGCCGGCGGACGGCCTGACGGCAGGGGAAATCCGCGTTACCACCAAAGACGGGGCGATCCCTGCCTACCGGGCCCAGCCAGGTAAGGGCAACGGTCTCGCCACGGTGCTGGTGGTATCGGAAATTTTCGGGGTCCACGAGCACATCGCCGACGTCTGCCGCCGGCTGGCCCGGCTGGGCTATCAGGCCATTGCGCCGGAGTTGTTCGTCCGCCAGGGCGACCCGCGCAAACTGAGCAGCATTCCGGAGATCGTCAGCGCCATCGTGTCCAAGGTGCCGGATGCCCAGGTGATGAGTGACCTGGACGCCTGTGCGGCCTGGGCGCGGAACAACGGAGGGGACCCACAGCGGCTGGGCATCACCGGCTTCTGCTGGGGTGGTCGCATCACCTGGCTCTACGCCGCCCACAGCGACAAGCTGAAAGCTGGCGTGGCCTGGTATGGCCGCCTGGTGGAGGCCCCTTCCGCCCTCCAGCCCAAGTACCCCATCGACCTGGCCGGCAGCCTGAAGGCACCGGTGCTCGGGCTGTACGGAGGCAAGGATCAGGGCATTCCCCTGGATCACGTGGAAGACATGCAGCGGGAACTGGAAAAAGCCGGCAGCCCGTCCGGCATCCACGTGTATCCGGACGCGCCCCACGCTTTCCACGCCGACTACCGGCCCAGCTACCGCAAGGCGGAAGCGGAAGACGGCTGGGCCCGCATGCTGGCCTGGTTCGCGCAAAAAGGCGTGAAGGCGTGACCGTCAGGCACAGGCGGCGCTCCCGGCGTAGCAGGACGGCGGCGCCCGCTCCACCAGGGTCTGCAGATCCGCTGCTGATACCGGCCGTCCGAAGTAGTAGCCCTGAGCGTGATCGCACCCCAGGCGTTTGAGCAATTCCAGTTGCGGGACCTGCTCGACCCCCTCGGCCGTCACCTCCAGCCCCAGGTTGTGGGCGAGGTCGATGATGGCGTGGACGATGCGGCAGTCCTCGGCGTCCGGGCGCAGATCGGCGACAAAACTGCGGTCGATCTTGAGCGCCGTCACGGGGAAGCGCTTGAGGTAGGACAACGAGGAATAGCCGGTGCCGAAATCATCCACCGCCATGCGCACGCCCAGCGCCCGCAATTCGGCGATGCGCGCGGCGCTGGCTTCGCTGTCCTCGATCAGCATCGACTCGGTGAATTCCAGTTGCAGCCGCGGCGGCGAAAGCGAGAACTCGCGGATGCAGCCGCGCACGGTTTCCACAAAGTTGGCTTCGCGGAACTGCCGGGCGGAGACATTGACCGACACGTAGAAATCCTTCACGCCCGCCGCTGCCCAGTCCCGGGCCTGGCGGCAGGCTGCACGCAGCACCCAGTCGCCCACGGGCACGATCAGGCCCGTGTCTTCCAGCACCGCTACAAAGCGGGAAGGCGGCACCGCGCCCAGCTCCGGGTTCTCCCAGCGCAACAGCGCCTCCGCGCCCACCCACCGGTTAGTGGCCAGATCGATGATGGGCTGGAAATGGAGGAAAAACTCCTCCGCCGAGAGCGCCACGCGTAGCCGCTGTTCCATCTGCAGACGGTCATCCAGCTCGTCGTTCATCTCCCTGCTGAAGAAGCAGGCGCCATTGCGGCCGCGCCGCTTGGCCGCGTACATGGCCATGTCGGCGAAGCGGGCGAGTTCTTCCGCGTCGGCCGCGTGCAGCGGATAGAGGGCGACCCCCACACTGGCGCCGATGTGCACCTCCCGCCCTTCCAGCGCGAAGGGCTGGCGCAGGGATTCGATCAGTTGCCGGGCCACCCGCTCCGCATCCTCCGCCCGCTGCAGGCCTTCGAGCACCACGGTGAATTCGTCGCCTCCCAGCCGGGCGACGAAATCTTCCCGTCTCACGGCGCGCTGGATGCGTCCAGCCGCCTGGGCGAGGAGTTCATCCCCCACATGGTGGCCCAGGCTGTCGTTCACTTTCTTGAAGTGGTCCAGGTCTACGTAGAAGAGGGCCACCAGCCGCCGGGCGTCCACGCTGCGCACCAGGGCTTCCCGGATGTGCCGCTGAAAGTGCGCCCGATTGGGCAGGCTGGTCACCGTGTCGAAATGCGCCATGGTGGACAAGGCATGTTCCGCCCGGCGCAGGGCCTGCAGCGGCAGGCGCCGCCAGGAAAGCCACATGCCCGCCGCGAAGGCCAGGCCCAGCAGGCCAAACAACACGGTCTCCCGCGCCACGGGGCGCAGGGAGCGCTCGATATGGTAGGTGGCCACCACCCGGCCTTGCAGTTCGAGGGGAACGTCGGTGCCGATCACTGGCCAGTCCAGGCGCGGCCTGTGCATGTTGGAAGCCAGCTCGCGCCCGCCCGCATCCTTCACCGCGCGGTGCTCCGGCACTTCCGCCTGGGTCAGACTGCGGCTGACGATTTCCTCCAGCGCCTCCGGATGTTCCTGCCATTGCCGGGGGGCGTGGCTCATGTGCTGGCCCAGGAGGTAGGTGTCGAATTCCGCCCGCGCCGCCATGGTGCCAAGCTGATACTGGTACTGCACAGCGAAGTAGATGGCCGGCACCGCCAATGCCACAAACACGCCGACACCGGTGGTGAGCCAGTGGATCACCGCCGACAGGCGCAGCAGACCGCCACCCCGGCTCATCGCGGCGCCCTCCGATCCCCCCGCCCGGCGGTATCCGGTCGCGCGCTGGACGCCACGCCCGGCACGGGGCGGCAACGCCCCGCGACCGTGGCGTCGCACGCTTCGCAGGGCCTTGTTTGCAGCTTGTGTTGGATCACGCTCAATTCACCGGGCAATCGCCATTCTTCCGCTCTGATCCAGCCCCTTCCACCGAAGGGACCGTCTTCCGCTCAATCAACGGCGCCACGAACCTCGCTCTTGAGCACACACTCACTTTTGAGGCGGGGGGTAAATGCTTGAGCCGACCCGGCACCATTTGCCAAGGGCTTGGGTATAATGCCGCGCTTTCCGCGGTTTCTCAGGCGGATCAATACCTTAAGACATCAGCACGGCGCACCTTCCAGGGGCGCCCGCGGGCTGATCGGCGAACACTTCGCCCCTTTGGGGGGCATAGCCTCCGGCCTGGTGGGCGGGGGACCGAGCGCGGGGGATATGATGCTTTTGTGGTTCGTGGTGCTCTACCTGCTGGTGTCCATCGGCATCGGCCTCTTTGCCGCCACCCGGGTCCATAACGCCAAGGACTTTGCCGTGGCCGGGCGCCACCTGCCGCTGCCGGTGGTCACCGCCACGGTGTTCGCCACCTGGTTCGGGGCCGAAGCAGTGTTTGGAGTTTCCGCCACCTTCGCCCGGGAGGGCCTGCGCGGCGTGGTGGCCGACCCCTTTGGCTCGAGCCTGTGCCTGATCATCGCCGGCTTCTTTTTCGCCACCAAGCTCTACAAGCTCAACATCCTCACCCTCGGGGACTACTTCCGCCTGCGCTACAACCGCACCGTCGAGGTGCTCACCACCGTTTGCATCGTGGCCAGCTACCTGGGCTGGGTATCGGCCCAGATCAAGGCCCTGGGCCTGGTGTTCAACGTCGTCACCCATGACGCGGTGAGCCAGACGGTCGGGATGATCCTGGGCGCGGCCATCGTGCTGACCTACACCACCTTTGGCGGCATGCTTTCGGTGGCGGTCCTCGATTTCGTGCAGATGGGCGTGATCATGGGCGGCATGCTCTACATCGGCTCCGTCGTGGCGGGCATGACCGGCGGCGTCGAGTCGGTGGTGGACCAGGCCCGGGCCGCGGGCAAACTGGAGTTCTTCCCCACCGGCGGCGCGGCGGAGTGGCTCACGTTCCTCGGCGCCTGGATGACCATGATGCTGGGCTCCATCCCCCAGCAGGACGTATTCCAGCGCATCACCTCGGCCAAGAGCGCCCGCATCGCCATCTTCGGCTCCATCCTCGGCGGTTCGCTGTATTTCTGCTTCACCTTCGTGCCCATGTTCATTGCCTACTCCGCCACCCTGATCGACCCGGCGGTGTTCAACGGCCTGCTGGAAACGGATTCGCAGCTCATCCTGCCCAACCTGGTGCTCAGCCACATGCCCCTGGTGGCGCAGGTCATTTTCTTCGGCGCGGTGCTCTCGGCCATCATGAGCTGCTCCTCCGCCACCTTGCTCGCGCCCTCGGTGGCGTTCTCCGAGAACATCGTCCGGGGCTTCTTCCCGCGCATGGGCGACCGCGCCTTCCTGCGGGTGATGCGGCTCACCATCGTCGGCTTCGCCATCACCGTACTGGGGTTTGCGCTGTATTCCAACGCCTCCATCTTCAAGATGGTGGAGAACGCCTACAAGGTCACCCTTGCCGGCGCCTTCGTGCCGCTGTTCTTCGGCGCCTACTGGAAGCGCGCCACCACCCAGGGCGCCCTGGCCGCCATCATCGGCGGGCTGTCCTCCTGGTTGCTGGTGGAGGTGCTCCTTGCCGGCGGCGGCGAAGCTGCGGCAGAAGGAACCGAAGCCCTGAGCCAGTACAGCTATTCGCTGATCAGTACCGCCAGCCTTGTCCCTCCCCAGCTCATCGGGCTAGGCGTTTCCGCCCTGGGCATGATCGCAGGCTCCCTGCTGCCCCAGTGGGTCGGCCATCGCCACCCGCAGGAACCGGAGCACGCCCAGCTCCACCACCATGCAGCCAGCGCGACCCACCACGTGCCAGCCGGCGGCCAGCACCACCACCCAGAACAGCACTGAGCACCCAGCGGGCCCCGCGCTCGACGACCAACCGCTCCCTCCCGTCAGCCGCCGCGGGGCACGGACACCTCAATCTTGTGCGCTGCCACAGCGGCAGCGCTTCACAGTCAAGGCCATGCCTTGCGCCTAAACTTGCCCCCGGGGCACCGGAGTGCGCCGGTGCGCCCGCCGTGACAGTCGCCCGCCCATTGCGTAACATTTGACACAACCCGCTGGAAAAGCCCGCCACAAGGGCCACTCCAGCCAACTCCGCGCTCGCGCCCCAGCCCTCGGCACCGACACCCCATGCGCTACGGCAGCACCTCCCGCCTTGCCCGCTATCTCGCCGTCGCCTACGGGTTGCTCATCGCCTACGCCTCGCTCCATCCATTTACCGGCTGGCGCCATTCCGGCACGCCCTGGCTCGCGTTTCTCGGCGCCGACTGGCCCCGCTACTTCACCTACACCGACCTCACCCTCAACACCCTCGCCTACCTGCCCCTGGGCTTCCTGCTCATGCCCGCCCTGCGCACCCGGTTCAAGGCCGGCTGGGCCTTCCTGCTCACCGCACTGATCGGGGCGCTTTTCAGCCTGGGCATGGAAATCATCCAGAACGCGCTGCCCAGCCGCGTACCCTCCAACACCGATGTCGCCTGCAACACGGTCGGCACGCTGCTCGGCGCCCTCGCCGGGGGGCGGTGGGGCGGCATCTTTGCCGACGGCACCTGGCTGCACCGCTGGCGCATGCGCCGCGTGATCCCCGGCCAGCCCGGCGAGATGGGGCTCATCCTGCTCGGGCTGTGGCTGCTGGCCCAACTCAACCCCGAATCCCTGCTCTTTGGCACGGGGGAGATCGCCCGCTATCTGGAAGTCCCCAGCCCCGTTGAATTCTCCGCTGAACGCTTCCAGCAGGCCGAATTCGCGGTCGCCGCCAGCCAGACGTTCGCCGTCGGCCTCCTGGGCTGGCGCTGCATGAACCAACGCAGCCGCAGCATCCTCGTTGCCGTGCTGCTGCTGTCGCTCGCGGTTCGCACGTTGGCCACCGCAGTCCTCCAGGCCGGCGTCAGCCCCCTGCACTGGGCCACCCCCGGCAACCTCGCGGGCTTCGCCAGCGGCGCCGCCGCTCTCATCCTCGCCCTGCTGCTCCCTGCCGCGGCACAACGTATCCTTGCCACCCTCGCCCTCATTGCGGGGGCCCTGCTGGTCAATATGGCGCCCGAAAACCCCTATCTGTTGGAAGAACTCAGTACCTGGAAGCAAGGCCACTTCCTTAACTTCAATGGCCTCACCCGCCTCACCTCCAGCCTCTGGCCCTACCTCGCCCTGATCTGGCTACTCAGCCTCCGGCCCGTCTTGCCCAAGAGCAAGAAGCACTGAGGCGCCGTACGTCCCCGTGACGTGCGCCGCTACCCTGCATGCAGGCAAGCCCTGGTCGGCAACCCATCACATCGGGCCCTGCGCTGCCCCCTTGGCGCCCTTGCATCTGGATCGCGCTCAACGACGTAACAAGGTTCAGAAGCCCCAACAGGCTCGACGCAACCCCAATCGGAGAACGATCATGCACACGACCAGAATCCTGATCTGCCTGTCCCTTGCCGCCACCGCGACTTGCGCCCAAGCGGTCGACAACTCCAGCCTGCCCGAACCCGTGAGGGTCCCTGATGGACATGTCCAGAAAACGTGGTCCAAAGGGGTCGGCGAGGTCACCTATGCCTGCCGCCAGAAGGTTGATCAGCCGGGCAGCCATAGCTGGATCTTTGTTGCACCGTCGGCAACCCTGTTTGACGGCAACAAGAAGCCCCACGGCAACTACTACGGTGGGCCTACCTGGGAGTCCAGCGACGGCTCCAAGACCACCGGCACACAGGTAGCGATCGCCCCAACCACGGCGGGAAATCTCCCGCTTCAGTTGATCAAGGCCACCTCCACTTCGAGCGCCGGAATGTTTGCCAACATCACCTACATCCAGCGCCTCAACACTGTCGGTGGGGCCGCCCCGGCCTCCCCCTGCGATGCATCCAATGTGGGCCAGGAACAGAAAGTGGCTTACCAGGCCGACTACATCTACTACGTGGCCCGATAAGACCTGGCGAGGAGCATACGTCCCGGCGGATCTGGCCGCCGGGCATTGCAGAACCGCTTCAACACCGCAGCCATACGGGCGCACCGCGCAATTCCCAGACGAGCAACTACGCATCGGTCTCAAGATACTCGGTACGCCGCTGACGCTCCGAACTGGCCACTCATGCCACGCATGTGGATGAAGAAAGATGTTTCAGCCGCGAGCGCCGGAAACAAAAAGGGCCCGGAGATTATCCGAGCCCTCGAATTTGGTGGAGGCGGCGGGAATCGAACCCGCGTCCGCAAGCCCTCTACAGCCAGGTCTACATACTTAGCCGCGCCGTTTGATTTAACCCGCACCCCGCCGACGGGCAGGCTGGTTTCGAGCGATTCACTGGATTTTCGAGCTGGGCCTCGTGACTCGACCCAGCCTTATCTCACGTTGATGACTCCGCTGTGGCTTGCGCCACCCAGCCCGTGAGCGAACTGGTGCAGAGGCCAGCCGCAATTAAGCGGCTAGAGCGAAACGCTCGTCGTTGGCAGTTATTGCAGTTCCAGTTGATTTACGAGGTAACTGGTCCTCGGTATGCACTGTGCTGCTTCGCGACCCACGTCGAAGCCAAGTCGCCCCCTGTAGCTGTATCGCCACATAAGACCGGTCATTGTGCCTGAGAGTTCCCGACGGCGAAAGCGCCACCGCCTGCCGGAGCAGGCGTCAGCCGAGGAAGAGGCCGTAGCCCGGATTGCCGGTCTCGTCCACCCAGTCGTAACCCAGACGCTCGAGGAAGCTGGTGAACTCGCCATGCTCGGCGGGCGGCACCTGCATGCCGACCAGCACCCGCCCGGCGTCGGCACCATGGTTACGGTAGTGGAAGAGGCTGATATTCCAGTCATGGCGCATCGCGTTGAGGAAGTTCATCAGTGCGCCGGGCCGTTCGGGGAACTCGAAACGCAGCACCCGTTCATGCTCCACCTGGGGCGCGTGCCCGCCCACCATGTAGCGGATGTGGGACTTGGCCATTTCGTCGTCGGTGAGGTCCAGGGTAGGCAGGCCGTGGCGGGTGAGGGTGTCCACCAGCCGCTGGCCTTCGGCCCGGTTGTGCACCTGCACGCCAACAAATACCTGGGCGGCCACCGGATCGCTGTAACGGTAGTTGAACTCGGTGATGTTGCGGGAGCCAAGCAGGGCGCAAAACTTTTTGAAACTGCCCGCCTTCTCCGGGATGGTGACAGCCATGATAGCTTCGCGCCGCTCACCCACTTCGGCCCGCTCGGCCACAAAGCGCAGGCGGTCGAAGTTGATGTTGGCGCCCGAGGCCACCGCCACCAGGGTCTTGTCCCGCAGCTTGTGCTGTTCGGCATAGGCCTTGGCGCCGGCGATGGCGAGCGCGCCGGCCGGCTCCAGGATGGCGCGGGTGTCCTCGAACACGTCCTTGATGGCAGCGCAAATGGCGTCGTTGTCCACACGGACGATCTCATCCACGTACTGCTGGCAGAGGCGGAAGGTTTCCTCGCCCACCAGTTTCACCGCCGCACCGTCGGCGAACAGGCCCACCTGACTGAGCTTGACCCGGTGCCCGGCGGCGAGCGACTGGGCCATGGCATCGGCGTCCACGGCCTCGACGCCGATGATGCGCGTTTCCGGCCGCAGGCGCTTGATGTAGGCGGCCACACCGGCGATGAGGCCGCCTCCGCCGATGGTGCAGAACACGGCATGGATGGGCCGGGCGTGCTGGCGCAGGATCTCCATGCCGATGGTGCCCTGGCCGGCGATCACGTCCGGATCATCGTAGGGGTGAACGAAGGTGAGCTTTTCTTCCTTCTCCAGCTGTTTGGCGTGCGCGTAGGCATCGTCGTAGGAGGCGCCCGCCAGCACCACCTCGCCGCCCCGGTTGCGCACCGCATCGACCTTGATCGCCGGGGTGGTCTCGGGCATCACGATCACCGCGCGGCATCCCAAGCGCGAGGCAGACAGCGCCACGCCCTGGGCATGGTTCCCCGCGGAAGCGGCGATCACCCCGCGCTTGAGCGCCTGGGACGAGAGCCGGACCATCTTGTTGTACGCCCCCCGGATCTTGAAGGAGAACACCGGCTGCATGTCCTCCCGCTTGATGAGGATGCGGTTGTGGATGCGGGCGGAAAGGTTGGGTGCCGGGTCCAGGGGTGACTCGATCGCCACGTCGTACACCTGGGCGTTGAGGATCTTCTCGAGGTAATCGTGCTGCATGGCCGCGCCGCTGGCTAAAACTTGCAGGGTAGCAGGAGCCAACAGCCCTTGGAAGCCTGCCCGCGCACGCACCCGGACCGGGATTGCCGGGCAATGCCCCGCCTGCTCTGCCCGGCGGCGCACTCAAGGGGTGCGCGGGTGTGACGTTAAAGCTCCACACGGGGCAACGCTGGTCGCTGCCCCAACCGCTTGCAAAGACGGATGCAGGTCGCAAGCCCTGCTTTCACGCGGGAGAACCACCAGCCGCCACTGCTCAACGGCCCTCCGGCGAGCAGTGGCGGTGAAGGTGGCCCACGACAGGCGCCCGCCACAGGATGCCCTCGCCCGACACCGACATTTCGGGCAAGCTCATTGCCGAATTCACTCCCCGGACCGCACCGCCCGCCATGTTCGCCACCCCGCTCGTCGGAGAAGAAGCCAGCCTGTGGACGCTGGCCGTTTCCAGCTTTCTGGCCGCCACACTGCTGCCCGGCGGCTCGGAAGCGGTGCTGGCGCTCACCCTGCGCATGCACCCGGAACAATGGCTGACGGCGCTGGTCATTGCTACTGTGGGCAACACCCTGGGCGGGCTTCTGACCTACGCCATGGCGCGCTGGCTGCCCCCAACACAGTTGCCCGCCCGGCTGGACTGGGTGCGGCGCTACGGGCCAGCCGCGCTGCTGCTGGCCTGGGTGCCCCTGGTGGGGGACGCCCTGTGCGTGGCGGCAGGCTGGCTGCGGGCGGACTGGCGGGCCTGCGCCCTGACCATGGCCATCGGCAAGGGGGCACGCTACCTGGCCGTGGCCTGGTTGGCGCTGCCCTGAACACCAACCGCCGGGAAAATATCCGAAAGGCATTTACCCGACATTTGATCAAGGTCTTGGATTTGCTGCCTGTTGCAGTGCGATCGCCTACAATGTGCGGTTCCCTGATCACCAGGCAAGCCTTTGTTGCGCTCACCCTGCACCATGCCTAGCACTGCCGATACCGTGGAACGCGGCCCCGCGACCCGCCTGCGCGAGATCCCCTACAACTACACCTCGTTCTCCGACCGGGAGATCGTGATCCGCCTGCTGGGCGCCGACAACTGGGCGATCCTGGACAGCCTGCGACGCGAGCGGGTCACCGGGCGCTCCGCCCGCATGTTGTACGAAGTGCTGGGCGACATCTGGGTGGTGCAGCGCAACCCCTACCTGCAGGACGACCTGCTGGCCAACCGGGACCGCCGCGACGCGCTGGTGGAGGCCCTGCGCCACCGCCTGCGCGAGGTGGAACGCCGCCGCCAGGAAAGCGCTGCCCAGGATGCGGACCGCGCCGCCAAGGTGGAAAAGCTGGTGCAGGCCGCCCAGGGCGCCATCGACCGCTTCGAGCACACCTTTGGCCAAATGCTGGGCCTGCGCAAGCGGGCGCAGAAGGCGCTGGCCCGCCACACCCGGCGCGACAACATCTGCTTTGACGGCCACGCCCGCGTCAGCCACGTGACGGACGCCACCGACTGGCGGGTGGAGTACCCCTTCGTCGTCCTCTATCCGGACACGGAAAACGAAATCGCCGCCCTGGTGCGCACCTGCATCGAGTTGGGGCTGACCATCATCCCCCGCGGGGGCGGCACCGGCTACACCGGTGGCGCCGTGCCGCTGGATGCCCACTCGGTGGTGATCAATACCGAGAAGCTGATCGACCTGGGGCCGGTGGAGCACCTCCCTTTGCCGGACGCCGCGGGCAAGCCAGGCACCGCCTACGCCACGGTGCGCACCGGCGCCGGGGTGGTGACCGAGCGGGTGGCCGAGGCCGCCGCCGCCGCGGGCCGGGTGTTCGCCGTGGACCCCACCTCCGCCAGCGCCTCCTGCATCGGCGGCAACATCGCCATGAACGCCGGCGGCAAGAAAGCCGTGCTGTGGGGCACCGCCCTGGACAACCTGGCCTGGTGGAAGATGGTGACGCCGGACGGTCAATGGCTGGAAGTGGAACGGCTGGACCACAACTTCGGCAAGATCCACGAGCAGGAAACCGTGCGCTTCCGCCTGCGCCGGGCCGACCCGGCGGGCAAGTCCCTGGGCGAGGAACTGCTGACCCTGCCCGGCGCCGCCTGCCGCAAGGTGGGCCTGGGCAAGGACGTGACGGACAAGTTTCTGGGCGGCCTGCCCGGCGTGCAGAAGGAAGGCACGGACGGCATCATCGTCGCCGCCCGCTGGGTGCTGCACCAGATGCCGCCCGTCACCCGCACCGTCTGCCTGGAGTTCTTCGGTCAGGTACGGGAAGCCGTTCCCGCCATCGTCGAGATCACCGACTGGTTCAAACCCGGTGCGCCCGGCCACGCCGCCGGGGTGCAACTGGCGGGGCTGGAACACCTGGACGAGCGCTACGTGAAGGCGGTGGGCTACACCACCAAGGCCAAGCGCCACGGGCGACCCAAGATGGTGCTCATCGGCGACATTGTCGGCCACGACGAAGCCGCGGTGATGCGCGCCGCCTCCGAGGTGATCCGCATGACCAACGCCCGGGGAGCGGAAGGCTTCATCGCCGTGAGCCCCGAGCAGCGCAAGAAATTCTGGCTGGACCGCTCGCGCACCGCCGCCATCTCCAAGCACACCAACGCTTTCAAGGTGAATGAAGACGTGGTGATCCCCCTGCCGCGCATGGGCGACTACTGCGACGGCATCGAGCGGATCAACATCGAGCTCTCCATCCGCAACAAGCTGGCCCTGTGCGGGGCCCTGGCCCAGTACCTGGCGGGCGAACTGCCCCTGGACAAGGGCGACGCCAACATCAGCTCCGCCGAGTTGATCGGGGACCGGCGCGAAGCCGCCCTCAACTACGTCGAGGCGGTGCGCCTGCGCTGGGAATGGCTGCTGGACAACCTGGACACCCCCCTGGCGGAGGCGGAAGGCCGCTTCCCCCAGTACGGGGTGGTGGCAGGAGAGCTGACCAACCGGGCCGAGCAGCCGGCGCTCTTCCACCGCCTGCAGGACTACTCGGTGCGCGTTTCCTGGAAGCAGGAACTCAAGCCCCGGCTGGAGAAGATCTTCAGCGGCGTAGTGTTCCAGCCCGTGCTGGCCGGCATCCAAGCCGTACACCGGCAGGTGCTGCGGGGCCGGGTGTTCGTGGCCCTGCACATGCACGCGGGTGACGGCAACGTGCACACCAACATCCCGGTCAATTCCGACGACTACCAGATGCTGCAGACCGCCAACCAGGCGGTAGACCGCATCATGGCCCTGGCCCGCAGTCTGGGCGGCGTGATCTCCGGCGAGCACGGCATCGGCATCACCAAGCTGGATTACCTCACCGAAGAGGAGATGGCGCCCTTCCGCGCCTACAAGCAGCGTGTAGACCCGGAAGGCCGCTTCAACCGGGGCAAGCTGATGCCCGGCGGCAACCTGGACCGCGCCTACACCCCCAGTTTCAACCTGATGGGCCACGAATCGCTCATCATGGAGCAGACCGATGTGGGCGAAATCGCCCACGACATCAAGGACTGCCTGCGCTGCGGCAAGTGCAAGCCCGTGTGCTCCACCCACGTGCCCCGCGCCAACCTGCTCTACAGCCCGCGCAACAAGATCCTCAGCACCTCGCTGCTGATCGAGGCCTTCCTGTACGAGGAGCAAACCCGGCGCGGCGTCTCGCTCGCCCACTGGGCCGAATTCGAGGACGTGGCCGACCACTGCACGGTCTGCCACCGCTGCGAAAAACCCTGCCCGGTGGACATCGACTTCGGCGACGTCTCGGTCAAGATGCGCAACCTGCTGCGCAAGCAGGGCAAGAAGAGCTTCAACCCCGGCACCGCCGCGGCCATGGCCTTCCTCACCGCCAAGGACCCGGTCACCATCAAGCTCATGCGCGCCGGGATGATGGAATTCGGCTTCAAGGCCCAGCGCGCCCTGCATCAGGTGGCCAAAAGCATCGGCCTGGTCCGGGACACCCGCGAGCACCCGCCCGCCACCCTCGGCAAACCGCCGGTCAAGGCCCAGGTCATCCACTTCTTCAACCGGCCCATGCCCGGCAACCTGCCCAAGCGCACCAGCCGGGCGCTGCTGGACATCGAAGACGACAAGATCGTGCCCGTGATCCGCAACCCGCAGGTCAAGCGCGACGAATCTGACGCCGTCTTCTACTTCCCCGGCTGCGGCTCCGAGCGGCTCTTCAGCCAGGTGGGGCTCGCCACCCAGGCCATGCTCTACCACGTGGGCGCCACCACCGTGCTGCCCCCTGGCTACCTCTGCTGCGGATACCCGCAAACCTCTTCCGGCCGTGAAGACGAAGGCCTGAAGATCACCACCGACAACCGGGTGCTCTTCCACCGGGTGGCCAACACGCTCAACTACCTGGACATCAAGACGGTCATCGTCTCCTGCGGCACCTGCATGGATCAGCTCCAGAAATATCAGTTCGAGAAAATCTTCCCCGGCTGCCGGCTGCTGGACATCCACGAATACCTCATGGAAAAGGGCCTCCACCTCGAAGGCGTGCAGGGCGTGCGCTACATGTACCACGACCCCTGCCACACCCCCATGAAGGTACACCCGCCCCTGGCCGTTGCCCGCACGCTCACCGGCCAGCCCGACCTCCCGCTCAACGACCGCTGCTGCGGCGACGCCGGCTCCTTCGCCTACGCCCGGCCCGACATCGCCACCCAGGTCAAATTCCGCAAGCAGCAGGAGATCGAACAAGGCGCCGCCGCCCTGCGCCGGGACGGCTTCAAAGGCGAGGTCAAGATCCTCACCTCCTGCCCCGCCTGCCTGCAGGGCCTCTCCCGCTACGACGACGACGCCGGCACCCGTGCCGACTACATCGTCGTCGAAATGGCCCGCCACATCCTCGGCGACAACTGGATGCCCGACTACGTGGAAAAAGCCAACAAGGGCGGCATCGAGCGGGTGCTCGTGTAGCGCAAGGGGCATCAGCGGCAAGGCGCCGTTACTGCCGAAGACAAGCGGGCGCAGGATTTTTCTGCGCCCGCTTGTCTTCACAGCGATCCAGGCATCAAATGCGCGCCACCCCTCCCGGCCCCTCGCCGGGCGCAGCCAGCCAGTTTGTGAGCAGCAATCCGGGGCCCCGTTCGAATTCGGTCGTATTGTTACTCGCCACCGTCAGGCCCCGGCTCCGGGCATGCGCGGCAATATGCAGATCATTCACGCCGATCAGCCGACCTCGCCTTTCCAGTGCTGCACGAATGCTGCCGTAGTGAGATGCGGCCTCGAGCGGGTAGGGCAATACCGCAAGCCGGCTACAGAAATCTTCATCGATCGCCAGATTTCGGCTTGGAAACCGACTTTTCTCCGCCCCGTGCACCAGTTCGGCGAGCGTGATCGCCGAAATCGCCATCCGCCCTTCCTGCCGGTTGAAAACCTCGCGCACCTCCGGCGGGCGACGCTTGATCACATAGATGGCGATTTGGGTATCAAGCAGGTATTGCAGCATGGTTCAGAACACTTCGCGATCCGGCGGCTCCTGGCTAACGCGATGATCCGCTCGTTGCCGAGCGCACGCACCTCCACCTTCCGGATGCTGTCGGGAAAGCGCAACTTGGCCGGCAGACGCACGGCCTGGGTACGGTTGCGGGCAAACACGGTACTGGCGCTCATGGGCAGCACTCCGGTCATTGCCATATACAGCGACTATAGACAGCAGTGGATCAGCCGCCAAAACCGACACCTGCGCGGCACCGGCAAACACATCCAATCCGATGAAATGTGCAAAATTTGGCGGACACGT
>JRYG01000518.1_pt1 | contig 68499 bp, 54 predicted proteins | sample 235341 | NCBI WGS metagenome assembly JRYG01 (sample SAMN03074218, study PRJNA261478) | activated sludge metagenome | biome: Wastewater Treatment Plant; feature: Wastewater; material: Activated sludge; isolation source: activated biomass of a wastewater treatment plant treating hydrocarbon... ...
ACGCCCTGCGCGAGCAACTCATTGATGTCGCGCAGCGCCGTGTCCGGCGAGCACTTGGCAATCGCCGCCCACTTGCTCGTGGTGAGTTTGCCTTCGAAGCCATCGAGCATTCGATTGACGAGTTTCACCTGGCGCTCGTTCATTGGCTTGCCCGCGAAGCGCCGCCAGAAGCGCGCCTTGGTGAGCACCGCATCGAGGGTGTGCTGCGCCTGATCGACGGCGCGGTGCAAGGCGTCGAGGAACCAGGCAAGCCAATCGGTGACGTCGAGCGTGCCTTTCTGGGTACGCTCCAGGATGTCGTAATAGGCCTTGCGCTCTCGCTGGATCTGCGCCGAAACGCTGTAGAAGCGCTGCGGGCTGCCGTCGGCTCGGGCCAGCAGAAGGTCGCCAGCGGCGCGAGCGATGCGGCCGTTGCCGTCGTCGAAGGGGTGCAGGGTCACGAACCACAGATGAGCGAGGCCGGCCTTGATGAGCGGCGGATTGCCCGACTCGGTATTGAACCAGTCGAGAAAACGCCTCGTCTCTTTCTCCAGGCGATCGGCCGGCGGCGCCTCGAAATGCACCCGCTGGCGACCGAGAGGGCCGGACACCACCTGCATCGGGCCGCCGGCATCGTCGCGCCAAGTGCCGACCTTGATCTTCGAAAGACCGGAGTAGCCGGTCGGAAAGAGCGCCGCGTGCCAGCCGAACAAGCGCTCGTGCGAAACCGGCGCATTGCAGTTGGCCGTGGCGTCGAGCACCATTTCGACGACGCCTTCCACATGCCGATCTACCGGGGCGAGGGCGCCGATGTCGACGCCCAGGCGGCGGGCGATCGACGAGCGCACGGACGCCACATCGAGCTGTTCGCCCTCGATCTCGCTGGTCTTGACCACGTCCTCGGTGAGCGCCGACAGGCTCGCTTGGTCGCGCAAGTCCATGCCGACATCCACCAGGCGCCCAAGCAGCAGGCCCTGCGCGCGGCTGACTTCGGCCAGGGGGACGGCAAGGGCCGCCAGGTCGTAGCGCCAGTTCGGCCACTCGTCGGCCTGCCAGATGTAGGTGTAATCGCCGCTTTTCATGCGGCGATTATGGCCCGCATTCTCCGCGGGCGCAACCAATTCACCGCACACTATGCGGAGGTTATTGCGGCTATTCGCCGCAGCGAAGGGTGTCCAACTGGCCGATCGCGAGTCTGTCTTGCCAAATTTTGCCAAACCGCCTAGCCTGATCCCATGAGCACGATGAACATCTCCCTACCCGATTCCCTCAAGTCTTTCGTGGACGAGCAGGTCGCCAGCCGCGGCTATGGCACCAGCAGCGAGTACGTGCGCGAGCTGATCCGTAAGGATCAGGATCGGCAGCAACTGCGCGCCCTGCTCCTTGAAGGGGGAGGTTCCGCTCCCGGAGCCCCCGCCGACACGGCCTATTTCGACACCTTGCGTGAGCGCGTTCGCCGGCGGGCCGGCGGTTGAAGGCCAAACCGGCTATCCCGCGCGAAGCGGCTCATCGGGATGTGGACGAGGCCGTCGAGCATTACCTGGCCGAAGGTTCGGAGCAGGCCGCACTCGGCTTCATCGATGCCTTGGAGCAGGCCTACGGCCACATCGGCCGTCATCCGGCGACTGGCTCGCCGCGCTACGCCCACGAACTCGACCTCCCAGGACTTCGCGTCCGGCCGCTGCGGCGCTATCCCCATCAGGTCTTCTACGTGGAGCGCGCGGATCACATCGACGTTTGGCGCGTTCTGCATGGCCAGCTAGACATCCCGGCCTGGATGCACGAACCCGCCGAGTCCTGACGTTGACTGCGGGGGGACAAGTCCGTGTTCCCCCGTCAACCATATGGGCTGCTTCCGGTTTCTCCTCGTTGGATGGTTTGCACCGGTCACCGGCTTCGGTTCGGGTGTTCCACCTGGGTGGTGGTGACGAGTTCGTGGAGGATGCCGCACTCACGGGCAGGGTGGCTTTCCCCGCAACGGGCACGTAGGGCTACGAGCTGGCGTTCCAGGGCCTGCATGCTGGCCAGGCGTGCGCGTACATGGTTGATGTGCTCGTCGATGAGGTGATTGATGTCGCCGCAGTCGGCATTGGGGCGGGCAATGAAGTCGAGAAGATGCCGCACGTGGCTCAGCGGCATGTCCAGTGCGCGGCAGTTGCGGATGAAGATCAGTTGCTCGGTGTGATGTGCTTGGTAAGCCCTGTAACCGTTGGCTTGGCGAGAGGGGGCCTGGAGCAGGCCGATCTTTTCATAATAACGGATGGTTTCAACGTCAATGCCCGTTGCCAGGGCCAGTTCACCGATGCGCATGCTGCTCTCCTCGAGGCTGAAGATTCTAGTCGGTTGACCTTGGAGTCACTTCAGGGTTTTCAATGAGGGCATCTGAATTCTGGGTGGAGAAGAAGATGTCTGCCTGTTGTTCCGGGGGATGCGCCGCGCAGGACGCGGGAGTCAGTCCGCGTTTTCGACGAGCGCTTTGGGTGGCATTGGCCGTCAATGGGATGATGTTTGTGGTGGAGATTGTCGGCGGCTTGCGTGCAGGGTCTGTGTCCTTGTTGGCGGATGCGGTGGATTTCGCGGGGGACGCTGCCAACTATGCTCTTTCGCTTGCTGTGCTCGCGCTTGGCGCGCTGTGGCGGGCTCGGGCGGCCTTGATCAAGGGGCTGACCATGGGCGCCTATGGTTTGCTCGTGCTGGGCAAGACGGCGTGGGCGACCACGTCCGGCGCGATACCGGAGCCGGTGATGATGGGGGGCATTGCGCTGCTGGCGCTGGTCGCCAACCTGAGCGTCGCGGTCATGCTTTACGCCTTTCGTGACGGAGATGCCAACATGCGTTCTGTGTGGCTGTGTAGCCGCAACGACGCCATTGTGAACGTGATGGTGGGGTTGGCTGCGTTCGGGGTGTTTGGAACGATGCAGGCTTGGCCGGATTGGTCGGTGGCTGTGTTGATTTCGGCTTTGGCGCTCCAGGGGGCGTGGAGCATCGTGCGCCAGGCCCGGAGTGAGCTGTCCACCCACCGGGCTGCGCTCGTGCCGATCACGATTGCTTCTCGGGAAAAAGCTCGCTGATTGGTGTGGCTCACGCCCTCTGATCGCACGTCCATGTGCGGCGCAGATGTGGGCGATCGCAGACATTCCCGAGGGGCTGACCGTGCCAGTGCGGGTGCGCGTATCGGTCGCGGCCGAGATTCTTCCATCCGGCCGAAGTTGCCATCCGCAGGCGATGTTGGGACCTGCTGCGCCAACTTGGGGGTTCTACTAACAGGAGAGTGATTGCCGCCTTGTTAGAATTCGGCCCACTGTGATTTGGGGAGCAGCTTGACATGGCGCGGAGCAAAGGTGTCCGGTGGGGTGGCCTGGGGGTGGGGCTGATCGCTACCGTTCCGGCGTGGGCCGGGGATGGTTTATCCGTGGCAGGTGTGCCGCTGGAGTTCATCCTGTTTGGAGCGACCTTGCTCGGCGTGGCGTTTTTCCACGGGCAGACCTTGTACGTGGCGCTGACAGGTTTGGCCGCCATCACCCTCTACAAGGTGCTCTTCACGGGGTTCAAAACCGGCCCCGGCGTCGCCGGGCTTGCCGCCCACATGTCCCACGAAGCGGTGACGCTGACGAACCTGCTCTGTTTGTTGATGGGGTTCGCGCTGCTCTCCAGGCATTTCGAGAAAAGCCGGGTGCCGGTGATTTTGCCCCGCTATCTGCCGGATGACTGGAAGGGCGGTTTCCTGATGCTGGTGATGGTTTTCGTGCTTTCCGCCTTCCTCGACAATATCGCCGCGGCCCTGATCGGCGGTGCAATGGCACATCAGCTATTCAAGGCCAAGGTGCATGTGGGCTACCTGGCGGCGATCGTTGCTGCCTCCAATGCAGGCGGGGCAGGCAGTGTGGTGGGAGACACCACCACCACGATGATGTGGATTGCGGGCGTCAGCCCATTGGATGTGGTGGAAGCCGCATTGGGCGCCGCCGTCGCGCTGGTGATCTTCGGCATTCCCGCAGCCCGGCAGCAGCATGCCTATTCCCCCATCCTGCGCCATGCCCACGAGCACACCCATGTGGACGGGGTGCGATTGGGGATCGTGATCTTCATCCTGCTGGCGGCCATCGCCACCAACGTGTTCATCAACACCCGCCATGCGGATCTGGCGGACAGCTTCCCCTTCCTTGGGGTGGCCGTGTGGCTGGCCATCATCCTCAGCGTGCCGCTGCGGCGGCCGGACTGGGAGGTGCTGCCGGAGACCTTTCTCGGCTCGGTGTTCCTGTTGTCGTTGGTCACTTGTGCTTCGATGATGCCGGTGGAGAAACTCCCCGCGGCCTCCTGGCCCACTGCGCTGGGGTTGGGATTCGTTTCAGCGGTATTCGACAACATTCCGCTGACTGCGCTGGCATTGAAGCAAGGGGGGTACGACTGGGGCTTCCTTGCCTATGCGGTGGGGTTTGGCGGATCGATGATCTGGTTTGGTTCGTCCGCCGGAGTGGCGCTGTCCAACATGTACCCCGAGGCACGCTCGGTGGTGGCCTGGCTGAGGAGTGCCTGGTACGTGCCGATCGGCTACGTGGCGGGGTTCTTCGTCATGCTGGCCGTGCTGGGGTGGCATCCCCATGCGCCCAGCAAGGCGGGGGGCGATACGCCTCAACCGGCGGTCGAGGCGCCAGTCCAGACTCCGCCCAGCTATTGAGGTCCGCTGCGCGGGTGGAGGAAGCCTGGGGCGAAGGCTTCGCCCCAGGCCTCGCGTTCAAACGGGCTCCGCCGCCTGGCGTTCGGTCATCGCTTTGAGTTCGGTTTCCACCTCGGGCAGGAGCTGCTGGTAAGTTTTGCGCAGCGCCGCACTGTGCTCCAGCACCTTTTCCAGTTGTCCGCGCTTGGCCAGTTGTTCCACTTCCTGCGCGGCGGCGCTCAGGTAGCCGGCACCGATGGCGGCGCTGGTGGATTTGAGCGTGTGCGCCGCGCGGTGCACCTGGCTTTGTTCCCCCGCCGCCAAGCCTTCCTCGATGGTTTGGAGCAGGGCGGGGGTCTCGGCGAGGAACATGCGCAGAATGCGTCCGACGAATACGTCCGAGTCGTCCGGGTCGCCCGCCATGGCGCGGAGTTCGGTGAGGTCCATCTGTGGGGTGGCGCTCAGATTGGCGCTGGCAGGCGGCGTGGCCTGGTTGCGCGCGGCGTCCGCCAAGGGTGTGGGGCGCTCGCCTTCTTCCAGATGCACCCAGCGCTCGAGCACGGCGCGCAGGCGCGCACGCGTGATGGGTTTGGAGAGGTAATCGTCCATCCCGGCAGCCATGCAGGTTTCCCGGTCGCCGTGCAGGGCGTTGGCAGTGAGCGCGATGATGGGGATGTGACGGGCCTGCAGGCCCTTGCCTGCCAGGGCGGTTTCTTCACTGCGAATCCTGCGGGAAGCTTCCAGTCCATCCATGTCCGGCATTTGCATGTCCATCAGCACCACGTCGAAGTGGCTGGCGCGCCATGCTTTGAGTGCCTCAAGGCCGGTTCCGACGATGGTGGTGGTGCAGCCGAACTGGTCGAGCATCTCTCGCGCCAGTTCCTGGTTGACGGGGTTGTCTTCGGCCAGCAGCACTTGGGCCAGGATCGGGGCGTTCTCGGGTTTGCGCTGCTCGTCGGGGCGGGTTTCGGCGATCCGTCCCTCGAGCACCCGGAACAGCTCCGCGGGGATGGCGGGTTTGCTCAGGGTCGCGCTGACGCCCGCCTGCCGGATGGTTGCGGTATCCAGCTTTGTAGACAAGGGATGCAGCAGGATGGTGCGCACTGGCATCATGGGCATGGCTTTGACCATGCGTGCGAATTCCAGCCCCGACACGCCCGGCAGCCTCATGTCCGCCAGCACGATGCTGAAGGGCTCGCCATCGCGGACGCCGTGGTTGAGTCGCCGTTGGGCGTACTCCGCCGTGCCCGTGGCCTCCACGCGGGCGCCGGTGCGGGCCACGTAGCGGCAGAGCAGGGCCCGGCTGCTGGCGTTGCCGTCCACCACCAGTACTCGGTTGCCGCGCAGGTCGGGCACGCCCATGGTGGTCGCGGCGCCATTCTCCAGGGGTTCCAGACGGGTACTGAACCAGAAGTTCGAGCCACTACCCTCGCAGCTTGAAAAGCCGATGCCGCCACCCATCATCTCCGCGAGCTGCTTGGCAATGGCCAGTCCCAGCCCGGTCCCGCCATATTTGCGGGTAGTGGAAACATCCGCCTGGGTGAAGGCCTTGAACAGGCGCTCCTGAGCCGGGGCGGGAATGCCGATGCCCGTATCGCGCACCGCATAGCGGAGCAGGGGCGTGCCATCGTCGAAGTCTGCCCGCAGTTCAAGGGCAATCTCGCCCGCGTCGGTAAACTTGAGCGCGTTGCTCACCAGGTTGTTCAGGATCTGCTTGACCCGGTACGGGTCGCCGTACACCTGCTCGGGAACGTCGGCTTCCACCCAGCACAGCAGTTCCAGTCCCTTGCCCTGGGCCCGTTCGGCGAAGGGCAGCACGCACTCCTCCATCAACTGGCGCGGGTTGTAGAGCACGCGTTCCAGTTCGAGCTTGCCGGCCTCGATCTTCGAGAAATCCAGGATGTCGTTGATGATGTGCAGCAGCGATTCGGCCGAGGTGCGCAGGGTCTGGACGTAGCGCGTCTGCTTTTCATCCAGGGTGGTGTCGGTGAGCAGGTCCGCCATCCCGATGATGCCGTTCATCGGCGTGCGGATTTCGTGGCTCATGTTGGCCAGGAAGCGGCTCTTGGCGTGGTTGGCCGCTTCGGCTTGGTCCTTGGCATTGCGCAGTTCCGCGGTGCGGTTTTCCACCTCTTGTTCCAGGTGGTCCCGATGTTCCTGCAACTGGCGATCCCGAGCGGCTACCTCGGAGAGCATTTCGTTGAAGCCATCGACAAGGTCGCCAACCTCATCATCGCTGGAGCGTGTCACGCGGGTGTCGAAGCGTTGTTCGTCGCCCACGCGCCGCATGGCGCCCGCCAGTTCGATGATGGGGGCCGAAACCACACGCTGCAGGCGTGTGGCCAAGAGCAGCGCGACGGCAAAGGCGAGCAGCGCGCCGGTACCGGCCAGCGCCATGTCGCCGGCCAGCACGCGCCACATGGTGGTGAGGTCGGCACGGATGACGATGCTGCCCACGATCTCGCCATCGTCTGCATGCACCGGGCTGAGCACGGTCAGGGTGTCATCCAGCAGCCGCCCGTTGACCGAGGCAGTGGTGACCAGCGACACGCCTTGGGGAAGCTCCGGCGCTGAGCCATTGCGCACATAGCTCGCGAAAGGCGTGCCATTGGGGAGAAAGACGGACGCGCCGGTGATGGCGCCCCGCACCTGCAGGCCCGCCAGCGCTTGTATGGCCGCCTTGCTGTCATTGAACACCAGGGGGGCGGAGCTGCTCTTGCCCACGATGTCGGCCAGTCCGACCAGTTCGCGCGCTTCGCTGCTGTGGTAGTCGATGGCCTTGGCCGTGGCAAACACCAGGAAGCTGCAGGCAAGCCCGATGGCGGTGGCGGCGGTGATGATGCCGATCAGCGTCCGCTTGAGGGAGCCTTTGCGTGTGCGGTCCATCTTCATTTTCCTTTGATGCCGACCACCTGTCGGGCAAGTTTCAGGAGCTGGGCGTTGATGCGCAGTCCGGCACGATTGACGGGGATCATGTTCACGTCGAACTGGACACGGTTGTCGGCGGTGACCATGGCAATGGCGCCACCGGCATCGCCAAAGCCTTCCAGGTCACTCACTGCCAAGCTGCCGCTGATGCTGGCCGAGCGCAGCCAGGCGGCGACGCGGCGCTCCTCCCCCTCCGGCAGGAAGAGAAGCTGGCAGCCCCGGGTGTCGTCCGGGCTGAGATTGCGGCGCACGCGGAACTCCCGGCCGTTCATGTTGCGGCCCTCGAAGGTCGCGAGAGCGGGGCCGAAGGGGTCCCGTCCGCCAATGCACAGGGTGACGGCCGTACCGCTTGCCTCCGGCGGCCATTCCACGTATTTGGCGAAGTTGTAGAGGAACGCAGCCTTGACCTGGTATTCCGACGCGCCCGCGTTTTGCGGCGTAGCGGTGGCTGGCCAGATGGCCGCCAGCACCAGGGCGGCAGCACTGAGCCAGAAGGCAAGGCGGCGTTGAGCCATGAACACGGACAAGTCTTCCCGTTGACTGGATGGTGTTGGGGGGGCTTGCCTTGTTAGTGTTCCCAGCGCAGCTTGACGTAGCCGCTGCGGCCGACGTAGACGCCTTGGGAGTTCAGGTAGTCGGAAAAGAATTCGACGTGCCGTTTGTCGAGCAGGTTCTGGCCGACCAGGGAGATCTCCGTTTGCTTACCTAGCCGCATGGCGTAGCGCACATCCACCGACGTGTAAGCGTCAGCGTTGGCATTGATGCCGCTCATGGATGCTTGATTCCAGTAGTTGAGGGCACTTACCCGGCGAACCCACGCGTCCAGGGATTGGCCCTGGCCGAAGTCACGGCCTACGCGCAGGGAGAACTGATTCCGGGGTGATTGACCTGCAACGTTGTCGCTGCCATCGACTGTTTGGCCACGATAGTTCATGCGCATTTTCAGATGGGTGTAGGCGAACTGCACCCGCGTGTGATCGAACGGGCGCCAATCAGCGGCCAGTTCCACGCCGGAGGTGATTGCGTCGGTGGGATTGTTTGCCGCATACGGCAGCCAAAGGTAAGGCTGCTGTCCCATGACCAGGAAAGGCTGGCCGGGTGAGCCGCCCCTAAGATCCCGATTCTTGGCGACGAACAGGGCGCCATCGAGGGAAAGGCGGGCATTGACCTGCCGGCGATAGCCCGTCTCGAACACGCTGACCTTTTCTGCTTCCATGGTCGACTGGCCGTCGACCCGCCACGGCCCGATCACCATCGGGAAGGGGCTGGGATTCAAACCCGGCGTGCCAGCGGGAATCGTCGCCAGACGGATGTTGAAGTCGGTTTCCGCGCGGGAGGGGGTGCGCACAGCGCGCGAAACGGCCATCCAAATGGAGTCGTTCAGCGTGGGGGTCCACAACAAGCGCGCGTTGGGTTGCGGTTCGAAGCCGAAGCGGGAGTTGTGTTCCAGCTTGGTGCCCAGTGTCAGACGCCAGCGTTCCGGCACCAGCGTGATCTCGTCTTGGATGAAGGCGCTCCACAGCATGTTGCTACGCTGAGAAACCGGTACGGCTGCGAAGTTGCTCGCATCGATGCGATCCCGGGTGTGCCGGTATCCGAGCCCCCACATGACATCGTGGCCGCTGGCAAACTGCCGCCGGTGCTGGAAATCGATGTCAAAAGTGTCCCGTTTTTCGGCGAGGGTGGTGCCGGCGCCGACGCGGTTGTGCGTACCATAGGCTTGCAGCGTCATTTCGGAGCCGTCGTCCAGACCCCATTCGTAACGTACCTGCAGCGAACCCCCGTTGTCCCTCTGCCGATAATTTTCAGCCGCCATATAGGGGGCCGAAAGTGTCGGGAAGCTCCAGCGGTCGCCGGCATCACTGTAGTAAGCGTCGCCGCTTACCATTAGTTGGCCGCCTCCCGAATTGCGCCTGTCCAGGCGGAATCCGGCACGGCGGTTGCGCCACGTATCCTGGCCTTCGCTGCCATCAACGGCGTCGGAGGCGCCGACGTTCTTGGATTTGGCGAAAAACCGCATGTGGGTGTTCTCGTCAATCGCAACACCGTGACGCACTGAAAAGGCGCTATTTACAATGGTGCCGGCGGCAAGGCTTACCAGGGTCCCTTGGGTGTCTCGGGCTTTCTTGGTGATGATGTTGATCACCCCATTGACGGCGTTTGCACCCCACATGGCGGCCCCGGGGCCACGGATAACCTCGATTCGCTGGATATCCTCGAGCATGATGTCCTGGTCTTCCCAGAGTACGCCCGAGAACAAGGGGGAATACAAACTCCTGCCGTCGACCAGCACCTGCAACTTGTTCGAAAAGCGTCCGCCAAAGCCCCGGGCGGTGACCACCCATTTGTTGTTGCTGATCTGGGCTACCTGGACGCCTGGGACCATCCGCAACGCATCCGGGATGGTGAGGGCGCCGGAGCGCTGGATCTCCTCCCCGGTCACCACGAACACTGCGGCGGCAGTGTCGTGGAGGCTCTGGGCCTTGCGCGAGGCGGTGAGCACCTGCACTTTCATCAGGTCCTCCAACCCCAATTCCGCAAGGCTGCCGTCGTTCTCCTCGGCTGCGTGAGCGTTCAGCGCCGGGAGCGCGGCGGCCAGCAGAAGAATCAGGGCGGTGCGTTTGAATGGGGTGGTGCGCATGAGTGGAGCCTCCGAACGTAACTGCAAAGGATTACGGCCCCCGGGGCCACGTTCTTTAACTTTCCCGTGGGAAGCGACGGGGCGCTATGCGCCGGGAATCGTGAATCACTCCTGCCCGTGTTCCAGCCGGGGCGCGGGGGATAGGCCGGGTTACAATCCCTCCCTTTGTACGAATGCCATTCGGGGTTGTGCAGTGACGCAAAACAAGCCTAAAGATGCCGGCAAAGCCGGGAACGGGCCGGCTACCGCGCCGGTGGTTTCGAATTTCATCCGCCAGATCATTGATGCCGATCTGGCGGCGGGGCAGTACGCCGGGCGCACGTGGGCGGGAAAGCCCGGCCCGGCGGCTGTGCAGCTTGCTGGTGCGGCGGACCCCGCGCGCATTCGCACCCGCTTTCCGCCGGAGCCCAACGGCTACCTGCATTACGGCCATGCCAAGTCCATCTGCCTGAATTTCGGTCTGGCCAGGGATTACGGGGGGGCGTGCCATCTGCGTTTCGACGACACCAACCCGGAGAAGGAGGAGCAGGAGTATGTGGACTCCATCGTGGACGCGGTGCGCTGGCTGGGTTTCGGGTGGGAGGCTTTCGGCGACCGGAATCTGTACTACGCCTCCGACTACTTTGACTGGATGTACGCCTTCGCTGAGGGGCTGATTCGGGGCGGGCACGCGTATGTGGATTCCCAGTCGGCCGAGGAGATGCGGGCTAACCGGGGCACGTTGACCCGCCCGGGAGCGGACAGTCCGTACCGGAACAGGACCGTGGAAGAGAACCTCGATCTCTTCCGCCGCATGCGGGATGGGGCGTTCCCGGATGGGGCCCATGTGCTGCGTGCCAGGATCGACATGGCCTCCCCCAACATCAACATGCGCGATCCGGCCATCTACCGCATTCGCCATGCCACGCACCACAATACTGGCGACAAGTGGTGCGTCTATCCCATGTACACCTTCGCCCATCCCATCGAGGATGCGCTGGAGAACATCACCCACTCGATCTGCACGCTGGAGTTCGAGGATCAGCGGCCTTTCTACGATTGGTTGCTGGAGCGCCTGGCGGATGCGGGGCTGCTGGCCCGGCCCTTGCCGCAGCAGATCGAGTTTGCCCGGCTGAATCTCACATACGTGGTGCTCTCCAAGCGCAAGCTGATTCAGCTGGTGGACGAAGGGCATGTGGCCGGCTGGGACGATCCGCGCCTGCCCACGCTGGTCGGCGCCCGCAGGCGGGGTTACACGCCGGAGGGTTTCCGACTCTTCGCTGAACGCATCGGGGTATCCAAGGCGGATTCCTGGATCGACTATTCAGTGCTCGAAGACTGCATGCGGGAAGATCTCAACGAGCGGGCCGAACGCCGGGTGGCCGTGCTGGACCCGCTCAAGCTGGTGATCACCAACTATCCGGAAGGGCGCAGTGAAACCTGCCTCGCCCCCAATCACCCGCAAAAGCCCGAACTGGGCAAGAGGGAGGTTCCCTTCGGGCGGGAACTGTGGATCGAGCGGGAGGATTTCGTGGAGGCGCCCCCCAAGGGCTACTTCCGACTTTTCCCGGGTAACAGCGTGCGGTTGCGCTATGGCTTCGTGGTCAAGTGCACCGGGTGCGAAAAGGATGCCCAGGGCAAGGTGACGGCCGTGCTCTGCGAGTACTTCCCCGACTCCAAGTCCGGCACGGCGGGGGCGGACAACTACAAGGTCAAGGGCAATATCCACTGGGTGAGCGCTGCTCAGGCCTTGGAAACCGAAGTCCGCCTGTATGATCGGCTGTTCGCCCATCCCTTCCCGGGGGCTCGGCGGGAAGGGGATCCGGAAGGGTTGGAGCGCAATTTCCTGGACGACATCAACCCCGCGAGCCTGACCACGATTACTGCCATGCTCGAGCCCGCACTGGCGCTGGCGGAACCGGAATCCTGCTTCCAGTTCGAGCGCCACGGGTACTTCGTGGCGGATCGCCGGGATTCCCGTCCGGGAGCTCCCGTGTTCAACAGGGCCGTGACCCTCAAGGATTCCTGGGGCAAGGCCGCCAAGTAAGGCTGCGCCGGGCCGGGGCCCGGTCCGGCGGCGTCTTTTCGAGGGGGAGGGGCTCTCCTCCCCGTTCTTCCACTCAATTTCCGTCTCGGGCATCGGCGAGTTTTCATCAGCCTTGCTTCTGCTCTCAATATTCCGCCGTATCTGGCGTAAACCCTGAAGTCGGTCTCACCCGTGCAGCTGTGCGAAAGCGGTGGGCGCCGGCACCGTTTTCCGGACTCAGGGTTCCAATGCTGCGCTTCTTCAGTCACTACATATCGTCGAGCTTGCTCCGCCAGATGCTGGCGGACATGCTGGTCATGATGCTCGCCATCGGCGCCGGCATCGCGATCAGTGGACGGGTGGCAGTGGCGATGACGGGCGAGCTGGTGTGGGCTTCGCTACCTCTGTTCGTGATGGCAATGGTGATGATCGGCGCGCTGGGCTTGTATCACCACGTACCCGGACGCTCCATCACCAGCGTCGTCGCCCGGGTGGTGGCTGCGTTTCTGGTGGCTTTACCGATCGTGTATGTGTCGGCGCCTTTCTTTGTCGAGGTGGAACAAGCCAGGACTGTGCTCCAGAACATCTGGATGGCGGGCCTGGCCAGCGTTGCGGTGGAGCGGATCCTTGCCGCCAAGGGGTGGCTGGGAGGGGTGTCCAGTGTGCGGAAGGTGCTGGTGCTTGGCGTAGGCGAAGATGCCAGATCGGTCGAGCAGGCGGTGCGCGCCAGCCCGGAACTGGGCTACCTGATTGTGGGGTTTTACCCTGTGCATCCGGCGGAGCCCCGCGTGGTGAACAAGCAGCGCATCCTGCCCACCCACACCCCTTTGTTCGAACTGGCCGACCAGCTCCGGGTGGACGAAGTCATCGTCGCGCTGCGGGAGCGCCGGGGCGGGGTGTTGCCCTTGAACCAGTTGCTCGATTGCAAGACCGCCGGTATCCAGGTGACTGAGCTCTCGAACTTCTTTGAACGCATTCGCGGGCAGGTGAGGCTGGACTCCCTGCGCGCAAGCTGGCTCATTTATGGGGAAGGATTCCGCCAGAGCCCCTGGCGCGTGGGGGTGAAACGCGGATTCGACATCATCGCGTCCCTGGTGCTGCTGGTGGTGACCTTGCCGGTGGCGGCGGTGACGGCACTGGCGATTGTCGCGGAGACCGGATTGCCCGTTTTCTACCGCCAGGAGCGGGTGGGACAGGCGGGGCGCACGTTTGAGGTGCTCAAATTCCGCAGCATGGTGACCGATGCCGAACGGGACGGAAAGCCGCGGTGGGCGCGCAAGAACGACTCCAGGGTCACGCAGGTGGGGCGCTTTATCCGCCGGACGCGAATTGACGAACTGCCCCAGATCTGGAATGTGCTCAGAGGCGACATGAGTTTCGTCGGACCTCGGCCGGAGCGACCCTATTTCGTGGATCAGCTATCCACCCAGATTCCATTTTTCGCTGTGCGTCACTGCGTCAAACCGGGTGTGACCGGATGGGCGCAAGTGAAATACACCTACGGTTCTACCGTGGAGGACGCCGTCCAAAAACTGCAATTCGATTTGTACTACGTGAAGAACCACACCCTGTTTCTGGACATGGTCATCATTCTGCATACGATTCGTGTTGTGCTCAGCGGGCAAGGAGCGCACTGACATGGACCGACGTGTCCGGCGGCAGGGGACGTTTTCGTTTGCCGCGGGAGCGTTACCACGAACCGTAATTACCTGCAGATTTCCAGAGGCTTAACGTGGTTATATGAGCATATTTTTCGTCGCATCGCGACGACAAACTGAACGAAGCGCAGCCTTTCTTTGCTAGCATCTTTCCCGGCGGAGCAATGTCACCACAGCGTGACAGCCTTCGGGGAAGAGTGGGGAGAAGGCTGCTTGACCTCAAGCAGTAGAACGGGAGAAATATAAAATGGAATGGGTATTGCACCAGAATGAGCGGCTGGCCTTGATCCTGCGCCGCTCATACACCTCCTCGGGGATCGAGTTTCCAACGCCCAACTCCTACTCCCAACAACTGGGGTACATGAACCGGCCGGCGGGTTACGTGATTCCGCCTCATGTGCATAACCCGGTGACTCGGGAGGTCGAGTTCACCAAGGAAGTGTTGTTCATCCGCAGTGGGCGCGTGCGGGTGGATTTCTACACCGACAACCAGGAATACCTGGAGAGCACCATACTCGAAGCGGGCGATGTAATCCTGCTGGCCCATGGCGGGCATGGCTTCCTGATGCTGGAGCCGTCGGAGATCGTCGAAGTCAAGCAGGGGCCCTACGTGGGGGAAAAGGACAAATCCCGCTTCCAGGGCGTGGCCGAATCCGAAGTCAGGATGCGTGACACCACCAGTTTGCAGGAACTGCCGTCCAATGGTTCCAACACTGTACTGGAAGGCGAGCGGCTGCCAAGCGTGGTGCCGGAAGTGAGGGTCAACGGCGCGGTCAAGGTGGGCAGTGCCGTCAGTTTCCACCAGCCCTGCGCGCCCACGCGGTCCGACTGCTGATCGCGAGGTTGGTCTAATGATTCCTGTGAATGAACCGTTGCTGGACGGCAACGAGAAGAAGTATTTGCTCGAATGCATCGAAACCGGCTGGATTTCGTCCGAGGGGCCGTTCGTCAGCAGGTTCGAGAGTCTTTTCGCTGCCCGGGTCGGGCGTCGCCACGGCATCGCCGTGTGCAATGGAACCGCCGCTATTGATGCCGCCGTTGAAGCCTTGGGCATTGGTCCGGGCGACGAGGTGATCATGCCGGCCTTCACCATCATTTCCTGCATCAGCCAGATCGTTCGGGCCGGGGCAAAGCCGGTGCTGGTGGATAGTGACCCCCGCACCTGGAACATGGATGTGAGCCAGATCGAGGCTCGCATTACCTCGCGGACCAAAGCCATCTTGCTGGTGCACATCTATGGCTTGCCGGCGGATGTGGCGCCAGTTCTGGAGATGGCCCGCCGCTACGGGCTCAAGGTCATTGAAGACGCGGCCGAGATGCACGGGCAAACCTACCGTGGTGAGCCCTGCGGCAGCTTCGGGGATATCAGCGTTTTCAGTTTCTATCCGAACAAGCACATCACCACTGGGGAAGGGGGGATGATCGTCACGAACGATGATCATCTGGCCGAGCGTTGCCGCAGCCTGCGCAATTTGTGCTTCCAGGCTGAGCGGCGCTTCGTGCATGAGGAACTGGGCTGGAACCTGCGCATGACCAATCTGCAGGCCGCCTTGGGGCTTGCCCAGCTCGAACGCCTGGACGAGTTCGTTGCGCGCAAGCGGAGGATGGGGGCTCTGTATTCCCAACTGCTTGAGGGAATGCCCGGCGTGCAGCTGCCGTTGGCGCGCACCGCCTTTGCCGAGAACATCTACTGGGTGTATGGCTTGGTGCTGGACGAGTCCCTGGGGCTGGACGCGGCGACGGCCATGAAGCGGCTGGCCAGTGTTGGCGTGGGGTGCCGGCCGTTCTTCTATCCCATGCACCAGCAGCCGGTGTTGCGGCGGATGGGATTGTTTGCCGAGGATGCCCATCCCGTGGCCGAACGGCTCTACCGGCAAGGTTTTTATGTCCCCAGCGGCATGGCACTGACCGAAGAACAGATCCGCACGGTCGCCGACCGCGTCAAGGAGGTATTCGCTTCATGAGCCAAGTGTTCAATGCTTATGCCGCGTATTACGACCTGTTGTACCGGGATAAGGACTACGCAGCCGAGGCCGACTACGTGGCGGGCCTGGTACGGCAGTTTGCCCCTGAGGCCCGGACGATACTGGATCTTGGTTGCGGGACTGGTACGCATGCGGCGCTGTTGGCAGCCATGGGCTTTACCGTCCACGGTGTGGATTTCAGCCCCGCGATGGTGGAACGGGCGGAAGCGCGCAAGGCAGAGTTGCCGTCCGAGGTGGCGGAGCGCATGAGCTTTGCCTGTGGGGATGTCCGCGATTACCGGCACCCCGGGCGCTTTGATGCGGTGCTCTCGTTGTTCCATGTGATGAGCTATCAGACCAGCAATGGCGATCTGACTGCGGCATTTGCCACGGCTGCCGAGCACCTCGCGCCGGGTGGCGTGTTCCTCTTCGACTATTGGTACGGGCCCGCCGTGCTCACCCAGCAACCTGAAGTCAGGGTCAAGCGGATGGAGGACGAGCGCATTCGGGTGTTGCGGATCGCTGAACCCGAACTCGCTTTTGGCCAGAACCGGGTCCGGGTGAACTACACCGTGCAAGTGGAGGAGAAATCGTCGGACGCCCGTGGGGTGGTGACTGAGCATCACGATATGCGTTATTTCTTTTTGCCAGAAGTCGAACTGCTTGCAAATCCCGCGTTTCGGACGCTTGCCCACCAGGCCTGGATGGCTGCGCGCGAGCCCGGAGTGGAAGACTGGGCTGCCGTCAGCGTGCTGGAGCGCAAGGCATGAAAATTGGCGCCATCATCGACTACGATGTCACGGCCGGTGGTGGGATCAACCAGGCGCTCAATGCCATCCTGCAGATGGCGCGGCTGGTTGAAGGCAGGCATGAGTTCGCGGTTTTCTCCTGCATGGCCGACAACGTGGCTTATCTAAAGAAGCTGGGGGTGGAGGGGCATTTGTTCACTTCCGGCTGGCGGGACAAGCTGATCTCCATGTCAGCCCTCATTGAGCCGGGGCGGCGCCTGCAGCGGCGCTTCCAGTTGGTAGGAGAACTGGAGCGGGGTTTGATCGCGCACAACGTGGATCTGGTGTACTTCGTGACGCCCACCAGCCGCTGCATGGTGCTGCAGAAGCTCAACTACATCATGACCGTGTGGGACCTTGCGCACCGGGATACCCCGGAGTTCCCGGAGGTCAGGGAGTTTCAGACCTTCTTCACCCGGGAGCGGCTGTACCAGTACTGCCTGGGCCCCGCGCTGCTGGTGCTGGCGGATTCTGATGCGTTGATGGCCAAAATGGCATCCCGCTATGGCCTGGATCCAGAGCGCGTTCTTGCCATGCCGTTTTCGTCCGCGCCGTTCACGGATAAGCGGTTGGCCGCGAACACCTCCAGCGTCCAGAACAAGTATGGTTTGGAGGGCGGCTATTTCTTCTATCCAGCTCAGTTCTGGCCCCACAAGAACCACGTCCGTGTGGTGCAAGCCCTGGCGATGCTGAGGGACCGTGGGATGGACGCCCGCGTGGTTTTTGCGGGCAGCAATCAGGGCAACCAGGAGCATGTTCGGGCGCGGGCCGCCGAGCTCAAGGTGGAGGATCGGGTGACGTTCCTGGGGTTCGTTCCTGCGGAAGACATGCGGGGGTTGTACCGCGGGTGCAGGGCAGTGGTGATGCCCACTTATTTCGGACCTACCAATCTTCCGCCCCTGGAAGCATGGGGTTTGGGCAAGCCACTTATTTACTCGGAACATCTTTCTGGCCAGGCTGGAGACGCCGCCTTGCTGGTCGACCCGGACGATCCCGTCGCTTTGGCCGATGCGATGCAGGCTGTGCACGACCCGGACGTCGCGCAGGGTCTGGTGGAACGAGGCTATCAGAGGCTGCGGGAGATGGATCGGATGCGCGACGAGGCTGAGGCGCAACTGTCCCAGCGCCTGGAGCGGTTTGATCGCCGGCGCCAGTGCTGGGGCGTGGTGTAAGCGCACTGCGCCTTTCGTATCCAGCCGTATGCGTGGCGGTCTGGGGTGTTTGGTCGGGCGCGGTTTGTTCAGTTGAGGCGTTTTGCTCATTCCTTTCTTGCCTTTCTGCACAGGCTTCCGGTTGGGGAAGTTCAGCGTGCCGAGCCAAACACTAATTTGCGGATTACAGGGGTTTTGCCGCTAGTTGGCGGCTTTTCCGGCCCTTGACTTGCGCTTTGCACCAGTTCGGGAATGAGACCATTGCGGACAGTGTCCGATTGGTTTAACTGGTGAACCATCCGCTTGCCGGGTGCGTTCGGTTCATGGCGCTGCGCAGCAACCACGGCTGAATTTTTGCCGGTTTCCGCGCTTCCCGCATTGAGCTCATTGATCCTGAAGTCGACGTCCTCGTGAAGGCCTTCCGCGCCCGATCACCGCGTGAATGGCGGCGGCGGGCCTGGCTCCTATGCAAAACGGTCATTCCCTCTCCCTTGATGCCGCGGTCTGGACCTATGGCCTGAGCTGTCTGTGCTACCTGGGGTTTTCGGCCTACCTCTGGCTCCGGCGCCGCGATAGCGGCATCGTCCGTCTGGTGCTGTCCGTCTCGCTTATCAGCGCCGCCTGGGCGTTTGCGGGGGCGTTTTTTGCCAGGACCATCAGCACACCCGCCTGGGCCTTGGTCAACGTGGCAGACGTGGTGCGCTATCTGAGCTGGTACCTGACGCTCCTGGCTTTGGCCGCGCATTGGCAGCAGGGCGGGGTGAGCCGGCTCCTTGGGTTTGCCACCGAGAATTTTTCCATCCTGGGCCTGCCTTTCGTGCTGGGGGCGTCGGTGGCGGCGGGCAACCTGCTGGCCGTGGTGGTCCAGGCGGCCACCGCCCACACTTTTGTCGCACCCACCTGGATTTACCTCGCTTTCCTGATCATGGCGGTGGCGGGGCTGATCCTGACCGAGCAGCTCTATCGCAACCATCCCCGGCAGTCGCGCTGGGGGATCAAGCCTGTGACCATCGGCCTGGCGGGCTTGTTTGCATTCGATCTGTATCTGTATTCCGAAGCCTACTTGCTGGGCCGCCTGGATCGGGACATCTGGAGCGCCCGGGGACTGGTCCATGCCTTGCTGATACCCCTTGTCGCGCTTTCAGTGTGGCGCAACCGGGGCTGGACCAATCCCATCGTGCTTTCCCACCGATTGGTGTTCCATTCGGCGGCGGTGCTGGGATCGGGGGCTTATTTGCTGCTCGTCGCCGGCGCGGGGTACTACATCACTTACTTCGGTGGCACCTGGGGGAGGGTGCTGCAGGTTTCGTTCCTGTCGTTGTCGATTCTCTTGTTGAGCGCTTTGTTGCTTTCGGGTAGCGCCCGTTCCCGGCTCAAGGTCGCGCTGTCCAAGCATTTGTTCAGCTATCGGTACGACTATCGGGAGGAGTGGCTGGGATTTACGCGGGCGCTGACCACCCATGATCCCCATCACGGTTTTCATCAAGTACCTATCAAAGCTCTGGCTGATCTGGTGGAAAGCCCAGGAGGCGGGCTGTGGCTGCAGGGCCCCGAAGGGGACTACCGGCCGGTGGGGCACTGGAACTTTCCGGGCATGGACAAGGTGCTGCGCCGGGACGATGTCCTGGTTGGACGTTTGCGCGATGGAGGCGAGGTGATCCTGGTGGCCGGAGATGTGGAGGTGCTACCGGAATGGCTGCTGGAGAAGTCCGAAGCCTGGCTGGTAGTGCCACTGCTGGCCATTGAGGATCTGGTGGGCTTCATCGTTCTGGCCCGGCCGAGAGCCGATGTCGAGGTTAATTGGGAGGTGAAGGATCTGCTGCGTACGGCCGGGCGGCAGGCCGCCAGTTATCTGGGCCAGATGCGGGCGTTGGAAGCGTTGATCGAGGCCAGGCGTTTCGACGCCATGAATCGGATGGCGGCTTTCGTGGTGCATGACCTGAAGAATCTCGTTTCCCAGCTCTCGCTCATGACGCGCAATGCGGAGCGCCATTGGGACAAGCCGGAGTTCCGCGATGACATGCTGCTGACCGTGAACAATGTGGTTGGCCGGATGCAACATCTTTTGTTGCAATTGCGAGATTCCGCGCTGGCTCGCGACAGGGTGGAGAGCGTCGATGTGGCGGCTCTGGTTCGCCGCCTTGCGGGTGCCAGGAATGACCCCCGCCTTACCGTGAGCGCAGTTCCCAACGGCGGAGAACTGCTCACCCGGGCTGACCCGGCCCGGCTTTCGCGGATCATCGGCCATCTGGTGCAAAACGGGCTGGAGGCGGTGGATGCGCGCTCGGGGCGCGTCCAGGTTTCACTGGCTGGCGACGGCGAATGCGTGCGCGTGACAGTGGATGACAACGGCCCGGGCATGAGCCGGAATTTCATGGAAAGCCGTCTGTTCAAGCCCTTCCAGACAACCAAGGCCGGTGGCATGGGTATCGGGATGTACGAATGCCGTCAGTACATCGGCGAGTTGGGTGGGCGGATGGAGGTGGAAAGCGAGCCGGGTCATGGCGTTCACATCCGGCTCTCCCTGCCCCGGGGCTCAGGTGGCGGCAACAACGATGAGATGTCAGAAAGCAGATGACGGATATGCGACCCAACCTGTTGATCGTCGAAGACGACCTCGCGCTGCAGCGGCAGATGCGTTGGGCTTTCGACCAGTACGAAGTACAGGTGGCGGCGGACCGGGAGTCTGCGCTCGCGCAGTTGCGGCGTTTCGAGCCCGCGGTCGTGACGATGGACCTGGGGTTGCCGCCCACGCCCGATGACGTGGGGGAAGGGTTCGCGCTTCTCGAACAAATACTCACCCTGGCGCCTGATACCAAGGTCGTGGTGCTGACCGGGCAGAACGACAGGATCAACGCGGTGCGCGCCATCGGCATGGGCGCCTACGATTTTTACGCCAAGCCGTTCGAGCCGGAATTGCTTAACCTCACCCTGGAACGTGCTTACCGCCTGCACGAATTGCAGGAGGAGAACCGGCGCCTGCAGGCGGCCCAGCCCCTGGACGCCTTTGCCGGCCTGATCACCCGCGATCCGGAGATGCTCAAGGTATGCCGCACGGTGGAGAAAGTTGCCGGCACCGATGCGACCTTGATGCTGCTGGGCGAGAGCGGTACGGGGAAGGAGGTGCTGGCCCGCGCCCTCCACGACCTTTCACCCCGTGCCCGAGAACGCTTCATCGCCATCAATTGCGCCGCCATTCCCGAAAATCTCCTCGAGAGCGAGCTCTTTGGTCATGAGAAAGGCGCGTTCACCGGGGCGTTGAAGCAGACGCCGGGCAAGATTGAGCTGGCGCACAAGGGCACGTTGTTTCTGGACGAAATTGGCGATCTGCCTGGCTCGCTCCAGGCCAAGCTGTTGCGCTTCCTGCAGCAGCGGGTGATCGAACGCGTGGGGGGCCGGGAGGAGATTCCGGTGGATGTGCGGATTGTGTGTGCGACCCATCAGGACCTGAAAGGGCTGATTCGCGAAGGCCGGTTCCGGGAGGACCTGTTCTACCGGCTGGCGGAAATCGTGGTGCGGATTCCACCGCTGCGCGATCGACGGGGCGATTCTGCGCTCTTGGCCCATGCTTTCCTGCGCCGCTTTGCGCGGGATATGCGCAAGGGTTCAATGACCCTTCGTCCCGACACCATCGATGCAATCGAGTCCCACAACTGGCCGGGGAATGTGCGGGAGCTCGAAAACTGCGTCAAGCGAGCCGTGATCATGGCCGATAACTCTGCGGTCGCGCCTGCTGACATGGGTTTGGAAGAACACCCCAGCGGCGAGACGGAGACCCTGAACCTGCGCCAGATCCGCGAGCAGGCGGAAAAGCGCGCGGTGATCCGCGTGTTGGGCCGGGTGAATGGGAATATCGCCAGGGCGGCAGAGATGCTGGGCGTCAGCCGGCCGACCCTGTACGACCTCATGCATCGTTTCGGGCTCAAATAGTGAATCCTCTCCCTGTATGTCTTGCTGTTCCTGAACAACCGGGCAGGCCTGTCTGGCAGCGTGCCCTTTCCGCATCGCTTCTGGCGCTGGCGTTGACCGCCTGTGGGGGCCAAAAACCCGAGGCCTTGATCGCATCCGCCCGGGGCTACATGGAGAAGCAGGACTACCGGGCGGCCGCCATCGAGTTGCGCTCCGCCTTGCAGCAAGCCCCGGATAACGGGGAGGCGCGGCTGCTGTTCGGCTTGGCGCTGCTGGAAAGCGGAGATGCTTTCGGTGCGGAACGGGAGCTGCGCCGGGCGCAGCAGCTTGGAGCAGGCAACGAACGAGTGGCGCCCGCATTGGTCCGGGCGCTCGTGGCGCAAGGCAAGGGCGATGTGGCGTTGCGGGAGATGTCGCAAGTGCCTGTCGCCAATCCCGTTGCCCGCGCAGTGTTGTTGGCGGCGCTGGGGGATGCCCACGCCGGGCTCGGGCAGCTGGAGGAAGCGGGTAAGCGGTATAGGGATGCGCGTGCGGCAGATCCGTCCTCCGTGTCGGCGCGTTTGGGGGAAATCCGGCTGACCGCCTTGAGCGGAGACCGCAAGGGAGCCCTGCAGCAGGTAAAAGAGGCCGTGCGCACTGCGCCGGGCTATGAGTCGCATTTGCTCGCAGGAGATCTGGCGGCTGCGGAAGGGGACTACGAGGCGGCCATCGATGCGTATCGGGCTGCCGCCGCTGACAGCCCGGCCCAGGCGGGTGCGCGGTTCAGCCTGATATCCCTGCTGATCCAGCGCAATCGGTTGGACGAAGCCGCTGCATTGGTGGATAAGGCGCTCAAGGCCAAGGACTCCGGAGCGGACATTCGTTATTTGCAGGCGCTGTTGGCTGTTGGCCGAAAAGACTATCCGGGTGCGCGCGATGCAGTGCAGCAGGTGTTGAAAGGGGCGCCGGAGCATGTGCCCAGCCTGTTGCTTGCGGGAATGGTGGAATCGCTGCTCGCCGCGCCCCAGCAGGCCGAATCGTTCTTCAAGAAGGCGCTGAACCTCGCACCTCAGCTGCCCGCCGCCCGGCGGGCACTGGCCACGCTGCGTCTGGAAAACGGCGACGCTACAGGCGCGCTCGAAGCGCTGCAACCGGCATTGCAGCAGCGACCGGACGATCCTGATCTGCTCGCGCTCGCGGGGTCGATTCACCTGGCCAGGGGGGAGCTGGAGAAGAGCGCGGTGCAGTACGAGAAGGCGGTGGCCAAGGATCCGGGAAACGCCCAGCGGCGGGCAGCGCTAGCCGCGACCCGCTTGCAGGCCGGCGAGGTTGAGCGCGCCATTCGCGATCTGGAGGCTGCCGCTGCGCAGGATGGCCAGCAGCATCTGGCGGACGTGATGCTGGCCACCACCCTGCTGCGCAAGGGGGATGCGGAGCGCGCCCTCGGCGCCATCACCCGTTTGGAGGGGAAGCAACCCGATAACCCGCTGGCGCTCAACCTCAAGGGAATCGCGCTCCTGGCCCGCAAGGATCAGGCAAGAGCCCGTGCTGCGTTTGAGCGCGCCCTGGAATTGCAGCCGGCATTCTTTCCCGCCGCCCAGAATCTGGCTCAACTCGATCTTGCGGCACGTCGTCCAGAGCTTGCCAAGCGACGTTTCGAGGCGGTGCTCAAGGCGGATCCCCGACAACCCCAGGCGCTGGAAGCGCTCGCGGCCCTGGCTGCCGGGCAGGGGGGAGCGAGCGAGCAGGTGTTGCCGCTGCTCGAAAAAGCCGTGAGCGGCAACCCCCATCTGGTTTCGCCCCGGATCGCGCTTGTGAACTACCTCATCGCGCAGGGTGACGCCCGCAGGGCGCTGGCCGCGGCACAGGAAGCACAAGGGGGGCTGGGTGAGAGCGCCGAGGTCATGGAGCTATTGGGCTCGGCGCAGCTTGCGGCAGGCGAGGCCAATCAGGCACTCGCCACCTTCAGCAAGCTGGCGGTGACCCGGAGCGATTCGCCTGGCGTGCTGTTGCGACTGGCTCAGGCGCAAGTGGCGACGCGGGATCGCTCGGGCGCCCAGGAGACCCTCCGCCGGGCACTGGCGCTGCGTCGGGACATGCCGGAAGTGCACGCTGCCCTGGTGCGCCTTGAGTTGCTGCAGGGGCGACACCAGGAAGCCATCAAACTCGCCCGGGGTGCGCAGCAGTCCCTGCCCGGAGCGGCGATCGGACATGAACTCGAGGGCGAGGTGCTGCTGGCCACGGGGCAGGTGCCCGAAGCTGTTGCTGCCTATCAAAGCGCGCATCAGAAAGGGCGGAATGCGGACACGCTCGTTCGGCTCCATGGCGTGCTGATCAAGGCCGGGCGTGGTGTCCAGGCCGATCAGCTGGCAGCGGAATGGCTGAAGAGCCGCCCGGGCGATGACCAGTTCCGGCTGTACGTGGCCGATGTCGCCTTGCGCCAGCAGCGGTACGACGTGGCGGTGGCCCACTACCGGCAAGTGCTGGAGCGCATGCCCAACAACGCTGCAGTGCTCAACAACCTTGCGTGGGCTGCGCGGGGCCTGAAGGACGGAAAGGCGCTGGAATACGCCGAAGCTGCGGTGCGCATCGCACCCCGCCAGGCGGCCTATCTGGATACGCTTGGGTCGATGTTGCTGGAGCGCGGAGAGCGGGATCGGGCGCTGAAATTGCTGCGCCAAGCTGCAGAAATTGCGCCCCAGTCTCCGGATATCCGGCTGAATCTCGCCCGGGCCTTGCTGCAAAGCGGAAAAGGCGGAGAGGCGCGCAAGGAGTTGGAGCAGCTTTCCCGGTTGGGCGACCAGTACCCCGGGCAAAGGGAAGTCAAGGATCTGTTGCGGGAACTATGACAATAACAATGTGGCTATTGGAAATTCAGAGGTTTTTTGATTCTGGGGGTCAAAGTGAGTGAACCAGTTGTTGCCGTAATCGGCTTGGGCTATGTCGGTCTGCCGCTGGCGGTGGAGTTCGGCAAGAAGTACAGAACCATCGGTTTCGATCTGCACGCCCAAAAGGTGGCAGCCTATTGTTCCGGCGTGGATCCGACCGGGGAGGTTTCCTCCGCCGATCTCAAGGCAGCGGTCCGGTTGGAAATGAGTACCGATCCGGCGGCGATTGCAGCCGCGGATTTCATCATCGTGGCCGTGCCCACCCCGGTGGATGGGGCCCACAACCCGGATTTCACTCCCTTGGTCGGCGCTTCGGAAACGGCCGGGCGTTACATGAAGCGGGGCGCGATCGTGGTCTTCGAGTCCACGGTGTATCCGGGGGCTACCGAAGAAGTCTGCATTCCGGTAATGGAGCGCCATTCGGGTATGACGTGGGGCAAGGACTTCCATGTGGGGTATTCGCCCGAACGGATCAACCCCGGCGACAAGGAGCGAACCCTCACCCGGATCACCAAAGTGGTTTCGGGGGATTCCCCGGAGACCCTGGCGCGGGTGGCGGATCTTTACGCCTCGGTCGTCACGGCGGGCGTACACAAGGCCAGCAGTATCCGGGTGGCCGAAGCCGCCAAGGTCATCGAGAACACCCAGCGCGACTTGAACATCGCCTTGATGAATGAACTGGCGATCATCTTCAACCGCATGGGCATCGACACATCGGAGGTGCTGAAGGCTGCGGGCACCAAGTGGAACTTCCTGCCGTTCCGGCCGGGACTGGTGGGGGGGCATTGCATTGGCGTCGATCCCTATTACCTGACCCACAAGGCCCAGATGCTCGGCTACCACCCGGAGGTTATCCTCGCAGGGCGTCGCATCAACGATGGCATGGGCAAGTTCGTGGCCGAACAGACCGTCAAGCAGATGATCCGCAACGGCGCGTGCGTGCGGGGGGCCCAGGTCATCGTGCTTGGGCTGACTTTCAAGGAGGATTGCCCCGATCTACGCAACTCCCGGGTAATTGATGTGATCAACGAACTGCGCTCGTTCGGAGTGCATGTCCTGGTCCATGATCCGGTAGCCGATGCGGCTGAAGCGATGCACGAGTACGGCGTCGAGCTATCCGCCTGGGAAGACCTGCCCCGTGCCAACGCGATCGTTGCTGCGGTATCCCATCAGGAACTGCTGGCGCGGTCTGCCACCGAGTATCTTGCCAAGCTCGCAAGTGGCGGCGTGTTTGCCGATGTCAAGAGCGCGTTTGACCCGGCTCCGCTCCTGGCGGGCGGCGCCTCTGTCTGGCGTCTCTGAGTATGGTCGAGCGGGGAGCTGCGATGCGCAAGCCGTTGCAGGCAGCTCTCCTGTTGGTCGGCATGTACGCGAGCGCGGTCTGGGCGGCCAGTCTTGAGGAGGAGGACATGCCCCCCCAGATTCGGGCGATCATGACCCAGGCCGCTGCACTGGAGCATGGCGAGGGCGTGCCCCGGGATGCCGTGGGCGCGATATCGCTCTACTGCCGCGCGGCCCGCATGGGCGAGCTCCAGGCGCTCTTCAGCCTGGGCTGGATTTACGCCAACGGGCGCGGTGTGCCGCGGGATGATGCGGCCGCAGCGCATTACTTTGCACTGGCCGCGCAACGCGGCCATGCCCAGGCTGAGCGGATGCTCGCTCAAACCGGGTCTCCTGCGGGACGGGCCCCCGCCTGTCTGAGACCGGAGAGCCGCACTGTCGAGTACGAGGCCAGCGGTGGACCATCTCCTGTCGCCAGCAGTGCTGCGCAGCGCAAGGTGGCCGGCTGGGTTCACCAGCTTGCACCACAGTACGCGGTAGCGCCGGAGCTAGCGCTGGCGGTGATTGCGGCCGAATCTAACTTTGACCCGTCGGCTCGCTCACCCCGGAATGCCCAAGGACTGATGCAGTTGATTCCGGAGACGGCAGTGAGGTTCAACGTGCGCGACGTTTGGGATCCCCTGCAGAACCTGCGGGGCGGACTGTCCTATCTGCGCTGGTTACTGGCGTATTTTCGGGGGAACGTCACGCTTGCGGTTGCCGCCTACAATGCGGGCGAGGGGGCCGTGGACCGCTACCGTGGCGTGCCGCCTTATCGGGAAACCCGGGATTACGTCAAACGGGTGATGAGCCAGTTTCAGCACGCGTCTCACCACTTCAACCCGGCAGTGACTGCCGCTGCGCCTTGGTTGGCTCGCTCAGAAGGTGAGGGGCGCTGACCTCTCCCTTCGAGTGACGGTTCAGGTTCAGTTGGCTGCCGGGGCGCGACGGAAGCAACTGATTCTCCGAGGCTTGCGGCATGGGCCGAAACGCTGGCCCGGGGCCGTTCAAGCGGTTGTTGCACCAGCGAAGCGCGGGGTCGAGGGAGCCACCTTTCCCCAGGGTAGTGCCCTTCTTCGGGGCGCGGGGGGAAGTTGGCCTTAAATCATGGTGTTATAATCCGCCGCTGTTCTGGCCCCCTCCGTTTTTCCGATTCCGGACATGCAGCTGTTTGCCCTCGGGCTCAATCACCATTCGGCGCCTCAGGCGATCCGGGAGCAAGTGGCGTTCCATCCGGATCGCCTCGGCCAAGCGCTGTCTGATCTCACCCGCAACCGCCCCGTGCGCGAAGCAGCCATCCTGTCCACCTGCAACCGGACTGAGCTCTATTGCGCCACCACGGACCCCCAGCAGGCATTTGGCTGGCTGGCGGACTATCATCGCATTCCCGTCGGGAGCATCTCGCCATACTTCTACACGCTTCCCCAGCGGGATGCGGTCCGGCATGTGTTCAGGGTGGCGAGCGGGTTGGATTCGATGGTGTTGGGTGAGCCGCAAATCCTTGGGCAGATCAAGCAGGCAGCACGCCTGGCCGAAGAGGCTGGAACCCTCGGCACGTTGCTGCACAAGCTGTTTCAGAAGACGTTCTCCGTGGCCAAGGAGGTCCGGTCCAGCACTGCCATCGGTGCGAACATTGTTTCAATGGCCGCGGCAGCAGTGCATTTGTCCGAGCGAATTTTCGACCGGGTGACCGATCAGCGGGTGCTGATGATTGGTGCCGGGGAGATGATCGAGCTTTGCCTGGCCCATTTTGCCGGCGAAAAACCAAAACAGATCTCCATTGCCAATCGCACTGTGGAGCGCGCCGCCGCGCTGGCCGAGCGGTTCGGGGCGGATTGCTTCCGGCTCGACGAACTGGGTGAGCGACTGCCTCGGTACGACATTGTGGTCTCCTGTACCGCCAGCCCGCTTCCCATCCTGGGGTTGGGCATGGTGGAGCGTGCCGTGCGTACGCGGCGCCATCGTCCCATCGTGATGGTGGACCTGGCTCTGCCGCGGGATATCGAGATGGAAGTGGGCGAGCTGGACGACGTGTTTCTGTATTGTCTGGATGACCTGGCGCAGATCGTCGAATCCGGGCTTGAATCCAGGCAGCAGGCCGTGGTGCAGGCCGAATCCATCATCGATGCCCGGGTGTCCAGCTTCCTTGAATGGGTTGAAGGGCGGGGCAGTGTGCCGACGATCCGCGCCCTGCGCGAGCACGCCGACCACCTGCGCAATACCGAACTGGAGAAGGCGCTGAAGGCCCTGAGCCGTGGTGATGATCCGCGCAAGGTGCTGGAAGCGCTCTCCCATGGTTTGACCAACAAGCTGATGCACGGCCCCACCCACCATCTCAACGCGGCTCAGGGGGACAACCGGAACCGGATCGCGGAAGTGGTGGCGCATCTTTACAACCTTCCCCATTCGCCCGATTAGCGCTCCAGCCAGGACTTACGGCCCCGGCGCCCAGGCGCGGGGCCGTCCTCGTTGTGCTCATCTGATCCGGGCGGTGCCCGCTACTCGTCAATACCATGAAAGCTAGCTTCATCAACAAACTGGAGCAACTCTCTTTCCGCCACGAGGAGTTGGATGCCTTGCTGGCGGCCGAGGATGCCACCCGCGATATGGATCACTATCGCAGGCTGACCCGCGAGCATGCGGACATTGGCCCTGTGGTGGCGCTTTTTCGTGCGTTCCGTCGAGCGGAGTCCGACCTTCGCAGTGCGACGGAATTGCTTGCTGACCCTGAAATGCGCGAGTTGGCAGAAGCTGAAGTGGAGACTGCCCGGGCGGAGATGGAGCGACTGGAGGCAGCGTTGCACATTGCGCTCTTGCCCAAAGACCCCAACGATGAGCGCAATCTGTTTCTGGAGATTCGCGCCGGGACGGGAGGTGATGAGTCGGCGCTGTTCGCCGGTGACCTCTTTCGCATGTACGCCCGTTACGCGGAAAAGCAAGGGTGGAAGGTGGAGGTGCTGTCCCACAACGAGTCCGAACTTGGTGGCTACCGGGAAATCATCGCCAAGGTGATCGGATCCGGGGCCTATTCGAAACTCAAGTTCGAATCCGGGGGTCACCGGGTACAGCGTGTGCCGGCTACCGAGTCCCAGGGGCGCATTCATACGTCCGCCTGCACCGTGGCGATCATGCCCGAGGCGGATGAAGTGGGCGAGGTGGATATCAACCCGGCAGATCTGCGCATCGACACCTTCCGGGCTTCCGGTGCGGGCGGGCAGCACATCAACAAGACCGATTCCGCGGTGCGGGTCATCCATCTGCCCACTGGCATCGTGGTCGAGTGCCAGGATGACCGCTCACAGCACCGCAACAAGGCGCAGGCACTCTCGATCCTGGCGGCACGCATCAAGGACGCGCAAGTGCGTGAGCAACAGCAGAAGATCGCCTCGACCCGAAAGAGCTTGATTGGCAGTGGCGACCGATCCGAGCGCATCCGCACCTACAATTTTCCGCAGGGCAGGGTCACGGACCATCGCATCAATCTCACGCTGTACAAGATCGATCAGATCATGGAAGGTGAGCTTTCCGAAATGCTGGATGCGCTGACTGCGGAGCATCAAGCCGAGCAATTGGCTGCCTTGGCAGAGGAGTCCGCGTGACAGCCATGAAGGTTTGTACGATTTGAGCGGAAGCCAGGCATGGACCGTGGCGCGCGCCTTGTTGGAGGGGCGGGCGCAGGTATCTTCACCCGGGGAGGCCGCCCTGCTGCTCAGGGAGATTTTGGGCTGGAGCCGTGCCCAACTCATCGCCCGGGACCACGTGCTTCTCGCTACCGATCAGGTTGCGGCCTACCGCAGTGCCTTGGCGCGACGTGCGGCGGGGGAGCCCGTGGCCTACATCGTTGGCCATCGGGAGTTCTTCGGAAGGGTTTTCCGCGTGACGCCGGCTGTACTCATTCCGCGTCCGGAAACGGAACTGCTCGTGGAACTCGGCCTGGACCAGCTCTTCCACCGAGGCGCCGGAGATGCGCCGCACGTGCTGGATTTGGGGACGGGCAGCGGGGTGCTCGCCATTACCTTGGCGCTGGAGTGCCCGGCAGCCCGCGTGATGGCCGTGGACCGTTCAGCTGCAGCGCTTGGGGTGGCGGCGGAGAACGCCTGCCAGCTTGGGGCGGAGGTTGCCTTTAAGGAAGCGGACTGGTTTTCCGGCTTGCCCGGCGGGTTCGACCTCATTGTTGCCAATCCCCCCTACATCGTTCCCGGGGACGAACACCTGCGCATGGGGGACTTGCGTTTCGAACCGGAATCCGCCCTGGTGGCGGCAGAGCACGGGATGGCAGATCTGCGGCGGATCATCTCTGCAGCGCCCGCCCATCTTGCCGCGGGCGGCACCGTGTTGGTGGAGCACGGTTACGATCAGGCCGCTGCGGTGCGGGATCTGCTCCAACAGCACGGATTTGCGGAAGTTGCGTCGTGGCGTGATCTGGCGGGGATCGAGCGCGTCAGCGGCGGTCGGCTTCGCTGACTTTCTGGGACGTTGTCAACGAACAAACCCCGCCCAGCGGGGTTTGTCGGTGCTGTTGGTGCCGAGGTTGTCAGGCGGTGACGGAGCCCAGAACCTTGGCGAGTTCGCCGCTCTGATACATCTCTTTCATGATGTCGCAGCCGCCAATGAACTCCCCGTTTACGTAAAGCTGGGGAATCGTCGGCCAACTGGCGTACACCTTGATGCCCTCCCGGATTTCCGGGTTTTCCAGAACGTTGACGCTGAAGAACTGGGTAACGCCGCTGTGCTTGAGGATCTGCACGGCGGTGGCGGAAAAGCCGCACTGGGGGAATTGGGGCGTGCCTTTCATGTAGAGCACGATCGGGTTGCCGGTGACTTGCTGGTGGATCAGTTGTTGTGTGTCCATGACTTGCTCCGAGGGGAGGGCTGGGTGCCCGTGGTTCGATAAACGTCTTGTGCAGCCCGGCTTGCGCCGAACGGGTGGGCCAATTCTAATCGCAGACTGCGTCAGCCGGTGCTTCGTTCAGCCCATTCCCCACTGCCCTAATTCCGAGAGCATCGACTCGATCATTCGTTCGGTCTGGCGCAGGTAGCCTCCGCCGAACAGGTTGAAGTGATTGAGGATGTGGTAGAGGCTGTAGAGCGTCTTGCGTTGCTCGAACCCTTCTTCCAGGGGCCAAGCCGCCCTGTAGGCAGCGTAGAAGCTCTCGGGAAACCCGCCAAACAATTCGGCCATCGCCAAGTCCGTCTCCCGGTGCCCGTAGTGGACAGCCGGGTCAAAGAGGGCAGGCTGGCCGTGGCAAATTCCCACGTTTCCGTGCCAGAGGTCTCCGTGCACGAGGCTGGGCTGAACCTTGATGCCAACAAACAATGCGCCCAGCACGGCGCACAGACGTTCTCCCTTGGCTACCATCTTCGGGCTCATCCCGTTCCGGCCGGCCCGCTCCAGTTGGGGCGCCAGTCGGTGGTGCGCGAAGAACCAGGGCCAGTTGTCGTGGGGTGGGTTGTGCTGGGGGCTTCGGCCGATGAAGTTGTCCCGCCTCCAGCCGAAAGCGTCACCCTCTGTGCCGTGCAAGGTGGCGAGCGCATGTGCGACGCGTTGACCGTCCTCACGGGTGCTTAGAGGGGTGAGATCCAGGTGCTCCAGCACGATGAAACCCTCGCTGCCGGCGCGGCCGAGGGCGAGAACCTCCGGCACGCGGAATGCCCCGCAGGCGGAGAGCGCGCTCAGGCCATCGGCTTCGGCTTCGAACATGGGCACGGCATCCCCAGCGTTCGTTTTGACGAAATAGCGTCTCTGTCCGTCCGAAAGCACATAGCACTGGCTGACGCTGCCGCCCGAGCACTTGGCTGCCCGTATTGGCGAGAAAGGTTCTTTGCTTGCGGTGCCAATGGCGCGGCTGACGGCATCGAGGGTTTCAGCATTCATCGACACATGACTCCGCCTGAAAGCACGCGCGCAGCGGGACAGAGCATCGGCCAGCCGTAACTCATGGTGCCCTACAGGCAGGCCAGACGGGAATTGGCCATCGCCAGCCGCCGTGCAAGCACCGCCAGGAAACCTGCATAGAAATGCATTCGGCACGCCTCGGAGGCCCGGCGCAAAGCCTCTCCCCGGATGGTCACGATGCGAACCATGGTTACGGCGATGGCGTCTGCGCCGCGAACTCCCCCGTCTTCATTGATCACGGCCATTTCGCCAAAGCACTCGCCCGCGGTCAACAAACTCAGCATTCGCCCGCGCTTGGTGATCTTGACGTCTCCATCCACGAGGAAGCACAGGTGTTTGCCCGGCTCACCATCGCGCATGATGACGGTGCCGGCCTGAACATGCTCCCATTCCGAGAAGCGGACAACCTCCCATATTTCAACCTCGCTGAACTCGGCGAAGAACGGGAAACTGCGCAGGGTCTCGAATTTCTCGCTATCGGCGAAATCCTGTTGCAGTTCCCGCAGCTGCCGGTTGCGGAAGGCTTGGGCCAGATCGTGGGCGAACTCGTCCCAGCCGGCATAGCGCGCGTCGAGGGATTTCTGCATGGCGCGGGCGACAATGGCGTCCAGGCTGGCGGGAAGGTCGGCGCGATAAGCAGAGGGAGGAAGTGGCTCGACAGTGGTGATCTGATGCACCATCGCGTAGTTGTTGCTCGCCTGAAAAGGCAGGCGTCCAGTGAGCATCTGGTACATCACCACCCCCAGGGAGTAAATGTCCGTTTGGTGGTTGAGCGGCATTTCCCGCACTTGCTGGGGGGACATGTAGGCGGGGGAGCCGACCCCGGACACCTGGGTCAGATCATTGCCGGAGAGCAGTGCGGCGCCAAAATCCGTCACCTTGACGTCCCGGCCGGTCGAGCCCAGAAGCAAGTTTGCGGGCTTGATGTCCCGGTGGGTGACCCCCTGCTGGTGGGCGTAGTGCAGGGCGCGCGTGCACTTGAAGATGATCTCCACCACCTGATCGAAGGGGAGCAGGCTGTCGGAGGAGGTATGACGCTCAAGCGTGCCGCCCGGCACATACTCCATGACGATGTAGCCTTGCTGCTCATCGACCACGGCATCAAAAATCTGGACGATGTGGGGGTGTAGCAGCTTGCCGGCCAGCGAGGCCTCGTTGATCAACAAATTCCGGTAAATGCGCCCCCGTTGTGGGTCACGAAGAATGTCCGGAGTGATGACCTTGAGAGCAACCTCGCGCTGGGAGAAAGAGTCCCAAGCCAGATGCACGGCAGCGGTGGAGCCTTCGGCCAAGGGGCGTATCAGTTCGTATTTGCCAATCCGGCTCATGAATTGCCTTTCGAGGGCCGAAGACCTTTAATGCAAAAATAGTAAGCGCTATCAGTGCACCGGGCAAATAAGGGTTATTGCGTATCGGTCGTGATCCGCAGCCGAGCAGCCGCTATGGCTGCCCGCACTTGGCTGGGGGCTGTTCCGCCTTCATGATCGCGACTGGCCAAGGAGCCTTCCACCGTGAGCACCTGCAATACGTCTTCGCCAATCAGGGGCGAGAACGCCTGCAGTTCCTCGAGGCTCAGGTCGGGCAGATCACAGCCCTTGGCCTCTGCGGTACGGACTGCCTTGGCCACGGCTCCGTGAGCATCACGGAACGGAAGGCCCTTCTTGACCAGATAGTCGGCCAGATCGGTGGCGGTGGCGAACCCCTGGGTCAGGGCTGCCTGCATGGCTTCGGGTTTGACCCGCACGCCGGCGAGCATGTCGGCGTAGATGCGCAAGGTATCGCGCACCGTATCGGCGGTGTCAAACAAGGGTTCCTTGTCTTCCTGGTTGTCCTTGTTGTAGGCCAGCGGCTGGCCTTTCATCAGGGTCAGCAAGGCCATCAGATGACCGTTGACCCGGCCGGTCTTGCCGCGCACCAGTTCGGGAACATCCGGGTTTTTCTTCTGCGGCATGATGCTGGAGCCGGTGCAAAAGCGGTCGGCCAGATCGATAAAGCCAACCCGGGGGCTCATCCAGATGATGAGCTCTTCCGACAAGCGGGAGAGGTGGGTCATCAACAGGGCACTTGCCCCACAGAATTCGATGGCGAAATCCCGGTCCGACACGGCATCGAGCGAATTGCGGCAGATGCCGGCAAATTCCAGATCGGCCGCCACCATGCGCCGGTCGATGGGGTAGGACGTGCCGGCCAGCGCGGCGCTGCCCAGTGGCAACTGATTCATCCGGGCGCGGCAATCGGCGAAGCGCCCCCAGTCCCGATCCAGCATTTCAAAGTAGGCCATGAGATGGTGGCCAAATGTCACCGGCTGGGCAACCTGCAGGTGGGTGAATCCCGGGAGGGCCGTATCCGCATGGCTCTCGGCCAGGGCCAGCAGGTTGGACTGAAAGGCTCTGATCAGGATCAGGATTTCATCGGTGGCGTCGCGTAGCCATAGACGGATGTCGGTGGCCACCTGATCGTTACGCGATCGGCCAGTGTGCAGGCGTTTACCCGCGTCGCCGACGATTTCAGTCAGACGTTTTTCGATGTTGAGGTGGACGTCTTCGTCATCAAGATTCCAGCGGAACTCTCCACGCTCGATCTCCCCCCGGATCTGGGCCATTCCCCGTTCGATCTCGGCCCGGTCCTGGGCACTGATGATGCCTTGGGTGGCAAGCATCCGGGCATGGGCCAGGGAGCCCCGGATGTCCTGCATTGCCATGCGCTGATCGAAGAACACCGAAGCGGTGTAGCGCTTCACCAGTTCCGAGACGGGCTCGGAGAAGCGCTCTGACCAAGTCTTGTTCTCATCCGGTTGGCTGGGCGTGGTTGCGCTCATGTATGACTCTTTCTCGCTGATCAATAGGGGATAAACCGAAGTGGTTGATGCGTGGCGGGCGCGTTTCAGGGGTTGGCCAGAGCGAGTGCTCTACCGCCACCCGTTGTCGGGGTGAAGTGACGGAACGCGTACCCCCCACCTGGGCCTGGTGACGAACGTTTTCGATGCTTGTGAACCCACATCCTCAGGTGCAGCCCTCAGGCAGCCGTTATTGGACTCACATCAAGCGTGAGCCCTAGCCGAAGTGACCGAGAGTATACGGCAAAACCCGAGGAGCCTTCCCCTGCCCGATTTCCGCCGGCCAGCCGTGGTGCTGCGCCTCGTGCTGGTGGTGAACCTCATGGTCTTGCTGGCGGCTCTTGTGCGGGCTTCCGAGGGGCAGGACTTCTTTGCCGTTTGGCACGGGCTCGCGGGGCAGGTGGAGCCCCCTCTCATGCTGAGCCTGTTCGTGCTCTACGTATTGGCGCCAGGCTTGAGTCGCCTGTCTCTCAATGGTGCCGTCAGCATCGCCTTGGCGGTCTGCGCAAGCAGCGCCTGCGTGCTCCAGCTTTGGGAACTACCAGCGCCTTCTGCACGTGCTTTGTGGCTGGGCGGGTTTTGGGCTGCGCTGATCGGCGCCACCTGCCTGCTCTATCTGATCTGGCGCGAGCGGGCTTATTTGCCTGCCTTGGCCGAAGCCCGGTTGATGGCATTGACGGCCCGGATCCGTCCGCATTTTCTGTTCAACAGTCTGAACGGGGTATTGGGCGTCATGCGTAACGACCCCCGCCGGGCCGAGCTGGCTCTTGAGGAAATGGCAGACATGTTCCGCGCCCTCATGCGGGACAACCGGGACTTCGTTCCGCTGTCGGACGAACTAGCCCTCTGCCGCCAATACCTGAATCTGGAAAAACTGCGGCTGGGTGAGCGGCTGCGTGTGAGCTGGGACGTGGCCGACGGCCTGGATGACGCACTTGTTCCACCGCTGATGCTCCAGCCGCTGGTGGAAAACGCCGTTTACCACGGTATCGAACCTGGAACGGAACCGGGTGAGGTGGCGATCCGCATCGCGCTCAAAGGCGGTGGGCTGGACATCAGCATCAGCAACCCGTTGCAGGGCGAGGGACGCCAAGTTTCCGGCAACCGTATGGCTTTGAACAACATTCGGGAGCGTTTAATGCTTTTCTACGACTTGGAAGCTCGACTGGCCACCCGGTTGGAAAGTGGTCAATACCGGGTGCGCCTGCAACTGCCCCATCAGCCCGGAGGACGGCCATGAGCGCCCATACGGAAGGGGGGGAGGGCGAAGTGCGCCCTCGTGTGCCCCTCAGGGTGTTGATTGCCGATGACGAAGCCCCGGCGCGGTCGAGGGTGAAAGTGCTGCTGGCGGATCTGGCTGCCACCCATCCCACCGCAGTGGTGGGCGAGGCGGAGCACGGTGCCCAAGCACTCGCCTTGCTCCGTGAGGTGGAGGTGGACGTGGCCTTGGTCGATATCCGCATGCCGCGGATGGATGGGGTGGAGTTCACCCGCCAGGTGGCGCGCATGGCGCACCCGCCGGCGGTGATCTTTCTCTCCGCCTATGACCAGTACGCTGTTCAAGCTTTTGAGGTCAACGCCGTGGATTACCTGCTCAAACCCGTCAGGGCAAGCCGCCTGGCACTGGCCTTGGAGAAAGTGACGCGCCGGGGGCCCGCCGAGTCAGTGCCCTTGCTGCCATCCGAAGGCGGTGCTGCGCGCCGGCGGCATCTTTCCTGCAGCGAGCGGGGGCGCGTTCTGCTGGTGCCAGTGGCGGATATTCTCTACTTGCGCGCCGAACAAAAGTACGTGACAGCCCGGACCTTGCAAAGGGAGTTCCTCCTGGATGAATCCCTGGTGCAATTGGAGCAGGAGTTTCCCGAGCGCTTTTTGCGCGTCCATCGCAACTGTCTGGTCGCGCGGCAAGCCGTCACCGGGTTCGAGCGCGTGACAGGCGAGCAGGGTGAAGCCCACTGGGCGATCCTGATCGAGGGACTGGACGAACGGGTTGCCGTGAGCCGGCGGCAATGGCCAACTGTACGCGCACTCCAGGAAAGCCTGCCCGGCATGGCGGAGCCCGCCTGAGTCAGCGCCGCTCCCAGGTCTGCCAGCGCTCCTTGCCGGAGAATATTGCAATGGATGCGCTGGCGGCGCGGTCGTCCGTGCGCACGAAGTACGGAGTCAGCAGGTGCTCGAGCGCTTCGGGTTCAACCGCGAAAGGCGGGCCCTTGAGTTCGCTGCCGAAGAAGAAATAGCCGGCAATCCGCCCGCCTGGCACGAGAAGTTCGGCGCAACGGGGGGCGTAGCCCGGCCATAACTTGCGGGGGAGCGCACATAAAAAGGCGCGCTCCAGGATCAGGTCGAAGGGCTGTGAAAACGCGTGATGGAAAAAATCCCCTTGCTGCACGCAATGCTGCCAGGGGCCGAGTTCGTTTCGGGCCCGTTCCACAGCCACCGCGCTGAAATCCAGGGCCGTCACCTCCCACCCTGCTTCGCATAGCAGACGGGCTTCCAGTGCGCTGCCGCATCCCGGGATCAGCGCCCGAAGCGGCTGGGCCTGATGTTCGACGAAGGTTCTGAGTTCAGGCTGGATGGCCAGGGTCTCCCAGGGGGTGACCTGATTGCGGAACCGATGGTCCCAGAACTCGGGCAACGCAGGGTTTTGGTGAGGTGGTTTGTCCGATTTTTCCATGGTGTCGCTATCCGCTGTTGCGCAAACCCGCTGCCACGCCGTTGATGGTCAGGTGAATGGCGCGTCGGGTGCGCTCCTCCTGGTTGCCGCTACGGTAGCGGCGAAGCAACTCCACCTGCAGGTGGTTGAGGGGGTCGAGATACGGAAAGCGGTTGCGGATCGAGCGTTTGAGCAAGGGGTTGGCGTCGAGGAGTTCTGCTTGTCCCGTGATGTCAAGTAGCGCTTTGACGCTCGCCTGCCATTCACCCCGGATGCGGGGAAAAATGGCCTCCCGTAGCGAGATGTCGGTGACCAGTGCCGCGTAACGGGAGGCGATGGCCAAGTCGGTTTTCGCAAGCACCATGTCCATGTTCGACAGCAGCGAGGCGAAGAACGGCCAGTCCCGGTGCATGGCATGCAGCATGTCCAGGCCTTCCGGATGCTCGGCGATATAGTCTTCCACTGCGGAGCCAAACCCGTACCAGCCCGGCAGCATCAAACGGCATTGAGCCCACGAAAACACCCATGGGATCGCCCGCAGGTCGGTGATGGCCGTGCTTTTCTTGCGGGAAGCGGGGCGGCTACCGATGTTCAGGGCGGAGATTTCGGAAATCACGGTGGATTCCCAAAAGTAGCGCTCGAAGCCGGCGGTTTCATACACCAGATTGCGATAGGCGCGGAATGCGTGGGCGGACAGTTCATCCATCACCCGCAGGTATTCCGCCCGGGGGGCTGCGTCGCCACCGTGCAGCAACGTGGCCTCAAAGGTGGCCGCGGCGAGGGTTTCGAGATTGCGGCGCCCAACCTCGGGATTGCCATACTTTGAAGCAATGACTTCGCCCTGCTCGGTAATGCGGATTTGCCCCTGCACGGCGCCACCAGGTTGGGCGAGGATGGCCTGATAACTGGGACCGCCCCCCCGGCCCACCGAACCGCCGCGGCCATGGAAGAGGCGTAGCCCCACGCCGTGGCGGGCAAACACCTCCACCAGACCGATCTCTGCCTTGTACAGCTCCCATCCGGAGGTGAGGAAGCCGCCGTCCTTGTTGCTGTCCGAATAACCCAGCATCACCTCCTGAACCATGCCGCGGCTGGCGAGAAAGGTGCGGTAGGCGGGCAGTGCCAGCAGTCGGTCCATGATGGGCCCGCTGGCTTGGAGGTCTCCGATGGTTTCGAAGAGCGGGATGATATTGACCGCCAGCAGTCCTTCCCGAGGTTTGAGCAGGCCTGATTCCTTGAGCAGCAGCGCCACTTCCAACACATCGGAGACGCCCTCTCCCTTGGAGATGATCACGTTGGGGATGGCGGCGGGACCGAAGCGGGCATGTCCTTCAGCCGCGGCGCGGAAGATCTCCAGTTCGCTGGTGGTGAGCTCCGAATAGGTCACGTAGGGCGAGGCGAGCGGGCGCGCGGTGGCCAGTTCCGCGAGCAACAGGGCGATCCTTCCGTCTTCGTCGAGGCGCGAGTACCCGGTGCCGGGGCGGGCCACTTCCAGTAGTTCGGCCACCACTTCTTCGTGGACCGCGGAGTTCTGCCGCATGTCCAGCGGGGCCAGGTGGAAGCCGAAGACATCCACGGCCCGGCGCAGGCGGCGCAGGCGGCCACGGCCAATCAAACCGGATCGGCTTGTTTCAAGCGAGCGGTGGACGATGTCCAGGTCAGCCGCAAGCTCTGCCGGTGTGGCGTAGGGCTGGGCGTCGCCCACCGCGTGGCGGAGCGCTTCGTGCTGATCCAGCGTCCGCGCGGTGGCGGCAACGCGGGCATATACGCCAATCAAGGCGCGTCGGTACGGCTCATCGTTGCGGTGGGGGGAGTGGTCGGGCGAAGCGGCGGCGAGGGCTTCAAGCTCTTCGGTGACCGGCGCCAGCAAGCGGGTGGAGGAGAGGTCGGCCCCCAGCTTGTGCACCTGCTCGAGATAGAAATCCAGCACCCGGGTGGACTGCTGCCGCAATGTGCGGCGCATCACATCGGCGGTAACAAACGGATTGCCGTCCCGATCTCCCCCGATCCAGCTGCCGATGCGCAGGAAGGAGGGCAGGTTGGGCGGCGCAGATGCAGGGAAGCGGATGGCCAGATCGTCTTCAAGTCGGTTGTAGAAGCGCGGCAGTTCCCGGAGGAAGGTCGCGTCGTACCAGGAAAGGCCGTTGTTGACTTCGTCCAATACCGAAAGCCGGGCTCGCCGGAGCATGCTGGTTTGCCAGAGGGACAACACCGCCCTGCGGATGGCTTCGTGATTGACCTCCCTTTCTTCGGGAGTGAGCTGGGTGCGGTCGAGCTCAGCCATCAGTTGGGCAATCTTCATCTGGCTGTCGAGAATGCTCTTGCGCTGAACCTCGGTGGGGTGGGCCGTCAGCACCGGGGCAACCAGCGCGCGCTCGAAGAAGGCGAGGATGCCCTCCCGGCCTATTCCGGCCGCGCAGGCGCTGTCGAGTGCGCTCGCCATCGTCCCTGCCCGGGGGGGAGAGCCGGCGATAAGGTGGGCGCGGGAACGCCGGGTGTGGTGCAGGTCCTCCGCCAGATTGGCCAGGTGAGAGAAATAGCTGAAGGCACGTACCACGATCAAAGCCTGATCCACCGAGAGCCCGTTGAGTTCGCCTTCCAGGCCCTGTCGGGCTGCCAGATCGTCGTCGCGGCGAAAACGAATGGATGAGGTCCGGATCAGTTCGATCAGGTTGAACATCGCTTCGCCTTCCTGATCGCGCACTGTGTCGCCCAGAACCCGACCAAGCAGCCGGATGTCGTCGCGCAGGGGGGAGTCCTTGTCGGGGAGAGTGGTCATGGCTCGTTCTCTGTGTGGGTGGTCGATGGCGGTCGGGGTCTTGGTCAGGGCTATGGATTTCCGTGACATTGTCGCGTGTTGAGGCGTCCAGGGCTAACGCCGGGGAGCGGTCTTGTCGGGCATGCTAGAATGCCGCGCTCGAATGCGCCGGCGTACGCCTCGGCAACGAGGGTCACCGTTTCTGCCTTTGCCCGGAGTGATTTGGAACCGGCGTGACAAGCGTGTTCGAACAGTCGGCTTTCTTTATTCACCCCTTCTGGAAAAACCTCGTGAGTGTAGCCAGCGCGCCCCAACGAATTGTCATTGCAACCCGTGAGTCCCGCCTGGCCTTGTGGCAGGCAGAACATGTACGGGCCCGACTGCAGCAATTGTATCCATCGTGCAGTGTCGAACTATTGGGGATGACCACGAGGGGGGATCAGATTCTCGACCGTCCCTTGGCCAAGGTTGGAGGCAAGGGTTTGTTTGTGAAGGAACTGGAAACAGCTCTGCTCGACGGCACTGCCGACATCGCGGTGCATTCGATGAAGGATGTGCCGATGGTCCTGGCAGATGAATTCGCCCTGGTGGCGATCTCCGAACGGGAAGTGCCGTTGGACGCCTTTGTCTCCAATCGCTACGACAGCCTGGATGATATGCCCCCAGGCACGGTGGTGGGCACCTCCAGCTTGAGGCGGGAGGCCCAGTTGCATGCCCAGTATCCTTACCTGGGCGTGACACCGCTGCGCGGTAATCTCGACACCCGCCTGCGCAAACTGGATAACGGTGAATTCGACGCCATCATTCTTGCCGCTGCCGGGCTGACGCGGCTCGGCCTGGCGGATCGCATCCGTTCCACGCTGCCCGCGGAGGTCTCGTTGCCTGCTGCCGGGCAGGGGGCGCTGGGGATTGAGGCGTTGTCCTGCCGTCCGGAAGTGGCGGCGTGGATGGCGCCTTTGAACGATGCGGCTACCTCAGCCTGTGTCCGGGCCGAACGCGCGATCTCGCGGGCGCTTGCCGGGAGTTGCGAAGTACCCTTGGGGGCGTTCGCCTTGCCTCAAGGCGATCAGATCTGGGTGCGTGGTTTTGTTGCCCTTCCCGATGGCTCTCGCATCGCCAGGGCGGAGCGCTCAGGCCCCGCCGGGGAGGCCGAAAGCATGGGGCTTGCGCTGGCTGAGGACTTGCGTGCCCAAGGGGCGGAGGAGATCCTCGCCCAGTTGGCCGATCCCCGGGCATGATTGGAGCAGCGGCTCCGCTGGCGGGGCGGCGCATACTGGTTACGCGCCCCGAGGCGCAGGCGGGTGGCTTGGTGCGGGCCATCGAGTTGGCGGGGGGCGAGGTTTGGCTCTTCCCGCTGCTCACCATCAGTCCCGCTGACCCGGAGCCCGTGCGGCAAGTGGCCGCGCATCTGGCGGAGTACGACTTCGCCTGCTTTGTCAGCCCCAATGCTGTGGAGCATGCACTGCCGATGCTGTTGGAGGCAGGCCCTTGGCCCTCTGGCGTGAAGGCTGTGACGGTGGGCAAGGGGAGCGAAGACGCTCTGGCCCGGTTTGGCGTGGGCCCGGTCATTGCCCCAAGCGGGCGTTTCGACAGCGAGGCGTTACTGGCTCTGCCCGCGCTGCAGGCGGATCAGGTCGCCGGGCGGCGGGTTGTGATCTTCCGGGGCGATGGTGGTCGTGAAGTGCTGGCGGATGGCCTGAGGTTGCGTGGAGCCCGGGTCGATTATGTGTGCTGTTATCGGCGGGGCAGGCCGGACGCAGATCCACAGCCGGTGCTGATGGCGCTCGCTTCTGGCACGCTGGATGCGCTCACCATCACCAGCAGTGAGGCGCTGGAGAACTTGCTGGCGATGTGCCCCGCGGCGGACGCGGAACGCCTGCGCAGGGCGTTGCTCTTCGTTCCCCACGAGAGGATCGCAGAGACTGCCCGGCGTTTAGGCTTCAGCCACGTGAGGCTGACCGGGGCAGGTGACGCCGGCCTGATTGCTGCTTTGACGGAACATTTTCGGAATCCCTCCATGACCACATCCTCGGACCTGAAAGCTTCGGCTTGTGCGCCGGAAACAATGCCTGACAACGGTTTCAGCCCCGCGACGGGCAATGCGGCACCGCGGGCCATTTCGCGCCTGAAGGGGGGGCTGCCCTGGATGGCCTTGGGGGTGGTCGTGATTGGCTTGCTGGCATGGCAGGGCTGGGAGACGCGCAATCAGCTTGCCGGCATCCAGGATGCGATGCAGATCATGGTGAGCCGTGACGGCGCCCGCAACGGTCAGGAGAGCTCACCTCAGGCCGGGGCCGAGGAGCGCTTGGCCGCACTCGAGGGCCGTGTGGGCGACATTCTTGGACAGCAGGCCGCGGTGAGCAGCGCTTACGAAGAGCTGATGCGCTCCCGCGCCGAATACACCTTGGCCGAGGTTGAGCAGGCGCTCACCATAGCCGGACAGCAATTGCAACTGGCCGGAAACGTGGAAGCTGCGCTGATCGCGTTGCAGGCAGCCGATGCGCGCCTGGTGTCCGGTGAAGCGGGCAGCCTGCTCGCGTTGCGGAGGGCGATTGGCAAGGATATTGAGCGGCTCCGGGCGCTGCCCGCTGCTGATCTGTCGGGCATGGTGTTCAAGCTCAGTGGCTTGGCTGGGGCGGTGGATCAGTTGCCGCTTGCGTTTGAGAGCCGCTTGCGGATGGAGCCATCCAAGTCCGGCAGCAGCGGCAGTCGGGGAGAACCCAATTGGGCCACCAGGTTGTGGGAAGAGTTCTGGGCTGAGTTCAGCTCGCTGGTGCGGATCGAGCGCCTGGACCGGCAGGATGTGGCGGTGCTGGCACCGGAGAGAGCATTTTATCTGCGCGAAAACCTCCGCTTGCGCCTGCTTTCCGCTCGACTTGCTTTGATGCGCCGGGATGCGCGCACGTTCAAGGAAGACACGGCCCAGGCCAAGGCTTGGGTGGAGCGTTACTTTGACGTCCGTTCCCCGACGGGCCAGCAGGCCATGGCCTCACTGGGGCAGATCAGCGCATTCGATCCAGGTGCGGATCTTCCATCGCTGGCGGCGAGCCTGGCCGCTTTGAGGGAGGCGCGTTCGGCGGCGATTCGTGGTGGCGCCCTCGCCAATGCGCGGACCGCGCCTTCGGCCAAAGCCCCCGTGGCTGCAGCGCGTTGAGGTTGCCATGCGAGCCTTGATCTGGGTGGTGGGAATCGCAGTCGTCGCAGCGGCCTTTGCTGTCCTGGTTCGGCAACTGGACGGGTATGTCCTGCTTGTGTGGCCGCCGTTCCGTGTGGAACTGACCATGAGTCTGGCGTTGGTGCTCGCAGTTGTCGCTTTTCTCGTGTTTTATCTGGCCTTGCGCACGGTATCGGTCACGATCGATCTTCCTCGGGGCGTTCAGGCGTTCCGGGCACGGGTGTCCCGGGAAAAAGGCGAGAGGGCGCTTCTGGATGCGCTCAAGCTGTGGCTTGAAGGTCGCCATGGCCGGGCCTTGCGCCAAGCGGAGGTCGCCTTGGGGCAGCATTACGCGCCCGGTGTGGCTGCCTTGCTGGGCGCGCGCGCCGCTGCGGAGCGGGGTGATCACGACAAAGCAAGGGAGTTTCTTGCGCGGGCTGAAACACTGGTCGACGAAATCGCAGTCGCACGGGAGATGACCGCAGTGGAGGTTGCCCTGAGTGCCCGGGACTACGAAGGTGCTGCGCGGGCGTTGTCAGCCTTGTCGTCCTCGGGACAGCGTCACGTGGCGGCCCTGAGGCTGGCATTCCGCACGGAGCAGGCGCTAGGCAACTGGTCCGAGGTTCAGCGGGTCGCGCGACAACTGGTCAAGCACAAGGTGATCAGCGCGCAGCAGGTGGCCGGTTCCTTACGGCGAGCAAATCTCGAGTCATTGCGGCAGCTGCGGGGTGATCCGGAAGCTTTGGCCCGATTCTGGAAGGAATTGCCGGACGAGGAGCAGCGGGATGCGCGCGTGGCGGAGTCGGCGGCCCGGTTGCTGTTGGAAGCAGGCGATTGCGTCAACGTCAGGGGTTTGATTGAGGAGTTCCTGGTCCGTGAATGGTCTCCTGCGCTGGTGGATGTCTACGGGCGCTGCAAGGGAGGAGGCGTGCGTGAGCGCATTGCGCGTGCTGAAGAATGGCTGGTGGCACATCCTGACGATGCTGGCCTGCTCCTGACCTTGGGACGCCTGTGCCTCCAGCAGCAGCTTTGGGGCAAGGCTCAGAGCTATTTCGATGCATCGCTGGCTTTGCAGCCCAGCCGTGACGCCCATGTGGAACTGGCCAGGCTTTATGACCTGCTTGAGCAGGTGGATGCCGCCAATGCCCACTACCGCGAGGCGGCGGCCCAGTCTTGAGGGGCTGACCTGAACGAGTGAGGGAGCGGTTAGCCGCCGCGCCCGCGTTCAGATCCAGTCCCGGGGAGGCAGGAAGTCCGAGTAGAGCCGGGCTTCAGCCGAACCTGGCTCGGGGTGCCAGTCGTAACGCCATTTGACGAGCGGCGGCATGGACATCAGGATGCTTTCTGTCCGTCCGCCGGACTGGAGCCCGAACAGGGTGCCCCGGTCAAAGACCAGGTTGAATTCCACGTAACGGCCCCGGCGGTAACACTGGAAGTCTCGTTCCCGCTCGCCCCAAGTCAGGGTTTGACGTTTTCTTGCGATGGGCAGGTAAGCCGCAAGAAAAGCATCGCCGACACTGCGGGTGAGGGAGAAGCAGCGCTCGAAGCCGCCTTCGTTCAGATCATCGAAAAAGATGCCGCCAATCCCCCGGGCCTCGTTGCGGTGCTTGAGGTGGAAGTAGCGGTCGCACCAAGCCTTGTAGGCGGGATACAGCTCCGCTCCAAAGGGCTCGAGGGCATTCCTGCAGGTCGAGTGGAAATGCCGGGCGTCCTCCTCGAAGCCATAGTAGGGCGTGAGATCCATGCCGCCGCCAAACCACCATACGGGTTCGCCTTCATCCCCGGCTTTCGGGTAGGCGGCAAAGCAGCGCACGTTGAGATGGGTCGTGGGGCAGTAGGGATTGCGCGGGTGGAGCACCAGAGAAACGCCCATTGCCTCAAAATGGCGTCCGGCCAATTCGGGGCGGCTTGCCGTGGCAGACGGTGGAAGCCCTTGGCCAAAGACGTGGGAGAAGTTGCATCCACCCCTTTCGAACAGGTTCCCCTCCTCGATCAGCCGGGTAATGCCTCCGCCGCCTCCGGGGCGATCCCATGTGTCGGTCACGAACTGCTCGCCGTCCACATCTTCCAAGGCCTGAACAATGCGGGCCTGCAAATCGAGTAGATAGGCTTTGACAGCCTTGGCGTCGACGGTCACGGAGAGACTTTCTTTGGACGGTGCGAGGATGGCTGCTCGCAAAGATCAAACAGGCCGGGCCCAGGGAGCCCCGACCCCACGAATTCAGCGTTTGCCGGCGATCGCGCGATAACCGATGTCACGCCGGCACTGCATGCCGGAAAAGCTGATCTGGTCGACACACTCATAAGCTCTGCGCTGTGCGCCCTTGACCGTGTCGCCCAGCGCGGTGACGCACAACACCCGGCCGCCACTTGTGACGACTTTGCCGTCCAGTTGGGAAGTCCCGGCATGAAAGACGTGGCAGTCTTCGCTCGCGCGCTCGGGCAGGCCGTGGATGGGCTGGCCTTTTTCGGGCGCTTCGGGGTAGCCACCGGCCGCGAGTACGACACCAAGGGCGTAGCGACGGTCCCACTCAGCCTCGATTTTGTCGAGCTCACCATCAATGGCCGCTTCCAGCAGTTCAGTCAGATCTGTCTTCAGCCGCATCATGATGGGTTGGGTTTCCGGATCGCCCATGCGGCAATTGAACTCCAGCACCTTGATGTTGCCGCTGGGGTCGATCATCAGCCCGGCATAGAGGAAGCCGGTGTAGGGCAGGCCCTCTTTGGTCATGCCGGCAAGGGTGGGCTGAATGACTTCGCGCAGCACTTTGGCATGAATTTCCGGGCTGACGACGGGCGCAGGAGAATAGGCGCCCATCCCGCCAGTGTTGGGGCCTTCGTCCCCGTCCTTCAGGCGCTTGTGGTCCTGGCTGGTGGCCAGGGCCAGGGCGTTTCGACCGTCGCACATGCAAATGAAGCTGGCTTCCTCGCCGGTGAGAAACTCCTCCACCACCACGCGAGCGCCTGCATCGCCCATGCGGTTATCCAGGAGCATCATGTCGATGGCAGCGTGGGCCTCAGCCGCGGTCATGGCTACCACCACGCCCTTGCCAGCGGCAAGTCCATCGGCCTTAATGACGATGGGAGCACCTTCGGCATCCACGTATGCGTGGGCTTGGGCCGCGTCGCTGAAGGTCTGGTACTTGGCGGTGGGAATGTTATGGCGGACCAGGAAACGCTTGGCGAAATCCTTCGAGCTTTCCAACTGGGCTGCCGCCTGGCTTGGACCGAAAATCCGCAGGCCCTTTTCCCGGAACACGTCCACAATGCCTTGGGCCAGGGGGGCTTCCGGGCCGACGACGGTCAGAGCGATCCCCTCCCGCTCAACGAACGCGGCGAGGGTGTCCAGATTGGTGATGGGCACATTCTTGACGTGGCGTTCCAGTGCGGTGCCGGCATTGCCCGGCGCCACATACACTTTCTGAACACGCGGCGACTGGGCGAGTTTCCACGCCAGTGCATGCTCCCGACCTCCGGAACCCACCACCATGACTTTCATAGTCTGACCTTGCTTTCTTGTTGGAATCATTCCTGGGATATGGCTGGCATGCCCCCCGCGGCATACCGCAAACGTTCGCGCTCAGTGGCGGAAGTGCCGGAAGCCGGTAAACACCATGGCAATGTTCTGCTCATCGGCAGCGGCGATCACTTCGGCATCACGCATGGAGCCGCCGGGCTGGATCACGGCCGTTGCACCCGCTTGAGCCAGTACGTCCAGACCATCGCGGAAGGGGAAGAACGCATCCGAAGCCACGACACAGCCAGGGATGGCGAGCCCTGCATTCTCGGCTTTGATCTTGGCGATACGTGCGGAATCAACCCGACTCATCTGACCCGCTCCGACACCGATGGTCATGCCGTCCTTGCAGTAGACGATGGCATTTGATTTGACGTACTTGGCGACCCGCCAGGCGAACAACAGGTCAGCGAGTTCCTGCTGACCGGGTGCGCGCCGGGTGACCACCTTGAGATCCGCGGCTGTGATCGGCGCATAGTCTGCGCTCTGCACCAACAGTCCACCACCGACACGTTTGTAGTCGGCTTGCTTGACCGTGCCCAGGGGGACGATCAGGATGCGCACGTTCTGTTTCGCTTTGAGCAGTGCCAACGCATCATCGGTATAAGCGGGTGCGATCAGCACTTCGAGGAACTGGGCGCTGACAGCTTCCGCTGCTGCACGATCAACCGTGGCATTAAAGGCGATAATGCCGCCGAAGGCAGAGGTCGGGTCGGTGGAGAATGCCTTCTTGTAGGCTTCCAGCGGACTGGCTGCGATGGCCACACCGCAGGGATTGGCGTGCTTCACGATCACGCACGCGGTTGAATCGAACGCCTTTACGCACTCCCACGCGGCGTCGGCGTCGGCAATATTGTTGTAGGAAAGCTCCTTGCCCTGGACTTGGGTATAGGCGGCAATGGCGCCAGCCGGCGTGTCGGACTCCCGGTAGAACGCGGCCGTCTGATGCGGGTTTTCGCCGTAACGCAAGTCCTGCACCTTGTCGAAGGCAAGCTGGAAGCGCTCAGGGTAAGCCTGTTTGCGGCCATCTTCGGCCAGCGCAGTCAGGTGGTTGGAAATGGCCGAGTCGTAGCGCGCCGTGTGGGTGAAGGCTTTGCGGGCCAACTCGAAACGCGTCTTGTAACTCAGAGCACCGCCGTTGGACTGGAGTTCGGCGACGATGGCGGGGTAGTCCGCCGGGTCCGTCACGATGCCCACGCCACCCACCTCGTTGCCATGATTCTTGGCTGCCGCGCGGACCATGGTCGGGCCCCCGATGTCGATGTTCTCGATCGCGTCGTCCAGCGTGCAGTCCGGCTTGGCAACAGTGGCTTGAAACGGGTAGAGGTTCACAACCACCAGGTCAATGCGGGGGATGCCGTGTTCTTCCAGCGTTGCGAGGTGCTCGGGCATATCCCGTCGGGCAAGGATGCCCCCGTGGACTTTGGGATGGAGCGTCTTGACCCGACCATCCAGCATTTCCGGGAAGCCCGTGTAGTCCGAAACATCCGTGACCGGCAGACCCGCTTCGCGCAGGGATTTGGCGGTGCCGCCGGTCGAGAGGAGGGCGATCCCGAGAGCGGCGAGCTCCCGGGCGAAATCAACGATGCCGGTCTTGTCGGAAACGCTGAGCAGGGCTTGGGTGGCTTTCATGGTCTGAGGAAGAGTCCGATTCTGGTCTGGAACTGCGAGTTGTTCTTGTGGTTCCGGCTGGGCCGGGAGGGCAGACGTGGCCGGGATCAGAGCAATTTGTACTCGGCCAGTTTGCGGCGCAGGGTGTTGCGATTGATGCCAAGTATTTCAGCCGCCAGCGTCTGGTTGCCGTTGGTTCGGCTCAATACCGTTTCAAGGAGGGGGCGTTCGGCGCTTTGCATCACCATTTCGTAGACCCCGTTGGGAGACTCCCCATCCAGGTCGGTGAAGTACTGGTCCAGCGTGCGCCTTACACATTCAGCGATCTCACTGCCGCTTGTCATGCTGCCTTCTCCTCAAGTTCCTGAGTTTCGTAGCGCAGTCGCGTACCCTGTTCAGCCAGGGCGGCAAAGAAGGCGTCCACTGCCGCCGTCTGGTCCCCAACGCTCTGCAATTGGTTCATCGTGTGGCGGAAATGGGCCGATCCCGCGAGCCCTTTCGTGTACCAGGAGATATGCTTGCGCGCCACACGCACGCCTGATTCCAGTCCGTAGAAATCGTAGAGATCCTGCAAGTGGGCGCGCAAAATGGCGTGGATTTCGGCCACCAGCGGGGGCGCCATTTCCTCGCCGGTGGCGAGGAAATGCTCGATTTCCCGGAATATCCAGGGACGCCCTTGTGCGGCACGGCCGATCATGACCCCGTCCGCTCCGGTGTACTCGAGGACGTGACGGGCCTTGCGAGGTGAATCGATATCGCCATTGGCGATGACCGGAATGCCAACCTGCGATTTCACCTCGGCAATGGTGTCGTACTCGGCTTGTCCCCGATACTGGCACGCGCGGGTGCGGCCATGGATGGCAATGAGCTTGACCCCGGCCGACTCGGCAATGCGGGCCACTGCCGGAGCATTGCGGTGATGGGTATCCCAGCCGGTACGGAACTTCAGGGTGACAGGCGTATTGGGCACCGCGCCGACCACCGCGTCGAGTATGCGGCCGATCAGGGCTTCGTCCCGCATCAGGGCGGAGCCGGCCATTACGTTGCACACTTTCTTGGCCGGACAACCCATGTTGATGTCAATGATCTGGGCGCCCTGATCCGCGTTGTAGCGGGCGGCCTCTGCCATCATGGCGGGATCGGCGCCCGCGATCTGGACTGAAACGGGCTCGGTCTCTCCGTCATGATTGGCGCGACGGCGCGTCTTGGCACTACCGTAGAGCAACGAATTCGACGTCACCATCTCGGAAACCGCCAGTCCGGCGCCCATCTTCTTGCACAACTGGCGGAAAGGCCGATCCGTCACCCCCGCCATGGGTGCGACAAAAAGATTGTTACGCAGGCTGAAACCGGCGAATTTCATGTTCTGGCGGATGAGGGAAATCGGGCAAGGGGCGAATTCTACCGGACTTGAGCAGCCTTTTCACGGCCATGCTCGGGCCCCGAACATCATTCGCCTGGCCACGAAGTTGCGAAGAGGTGGAATGGCTTCCAGCGCCAGCAGGCCAAAGCCCCGGCCCATGCCAAGCAAGGGATTGTCATTGCTGAATAGCCGGACGAGCCCGTGGGTAAACCCGATGGTGCCGAGGCGGTCGAGCTGCCGGCGTTTGAGGTAGCGCTCCAACAGTGCCGGTGCGCCGGGATCGGTCGTGGCGCGGCCTATCTGACTGGCAAGTTCCCAAACGTCCCGGAGCGCGAGATTGAAGCCTTGGCCGGCGACCGGATGCAGGGTTTGGGCGGCGTTGCCCAGCCACACCGTCCGCGCTCCGATGGGCCGGGGCCTGACCCGAAGGCCAAGGGGGTAGCGCAGTCGGGGCGTAACTGACCTGAGCTTGAGTGGCCCCCGGAAATGCGCGGCTAGCCGGTCCATGAAAGCCTGATCGTCGAGGGCGAGGATCTCGTCCGCCTGTCGTGGGCTACAGGTGAAGACGACCGCAAAGCGATTCCCGAACGGGAGCAAGGCAAGCGGTCCATCGGCGGTGAAGCGCTCGTAAGCATGAAAATCGTGAGATCGCGTTGGCTCCACGTTGGAGATGATCGCGTGCTGTTGGTAGTCACTGGTGATCACTTTGTCTTCATCCGTGACCAGCCCTTCCGCCCACGCCACAAGTGCAGCGTATACCCGTGTCACGGCGCCACCCTCGCACTGGAGTTCGACCCGGTCATCGTGCACGGCGTGCCCGGTCACACGGGTGTGCTCGAGAACTGGAATGCCCGCGCAGGCGATCGCGTCATCCAGCGCCGCTGCCAGATCCCCCGCTGAAGCCACGTAGCCCAGCGCTTCCACGCCGTATTCCCGGGCGGTGATATGGGTGTGACCAAACCCTTGGGATTGGGCGACCTGTATGGTTCGGATGGGGGTGGAGGGCAGGCCCGGCCAAACACCCAACCGGCGAAGGATTTGGTGTGTTCCGTGGGACAGCGCCAGCACACGCTGGTCTGACCGGGTGGCGCTACGGGCGCGGGCATCAAGCAGCACGCTGGGCACGCCGGCCTGATGCAGCGCGAGGGCAAGCGCGAGACCCACTGGGCCGGCTCCGACAATGGCAACTGCTTGGTTATCCATGATCAACGCTCCGCCATGATGGCTTCGATTTCATCCACGCGCTTGGGGCAGGCGGCGGTGAGGTTCTCGTGGCCACTGGCGGTGATCAGCACATCATCCTCGATGCGGACACCGATGTTCCAGTAGGCCTCTGGCACGTCCGGCGCGGGCCGGATGTAGCAGCCCGGTTCCACGGTCAGAACATGACCGGGTTGCAAGGTCCGCCACTGGCCCCGCACCTTGTATTCGCCCGCGTCATGCACGTCGCGCCCTAACCAATGACCCGTGCGGTGCATGTAGAAGCGGCGATAGGTTTCCTTTTCCATCACCTCATCCAGGGTTCCGCTCAGGAGTCCGAGGTCGAGCATGCCCTGGGCCAGCACTTGGACGGCAGCGTCGTGGTAGGCGATGAAAGGGGCTCCGGGCCGGAGTTCATTCAAGGCCGCAGCCTGTGCGTCGAGCACCAACTGGTAGACATCCCGTTGAGGACCGGAAAAGCGGCCGTTTACCGGGAAGCTGCGGGTGATGTCCGAAGCGTACCCCTCCACCTCACATCCGGCGTCGATCAGCAAGAGCTCTCCGTCGAGCATTCGGCGGTCGTTTTCGACGTAGTGAAGCACGCAGGCGTTGGGGCCGCTGGCCACGATCGAGGGATAGGCGGGTGCGCGGCAGCCGTGGGCTGTGAAGGTGTGCAACAGTTCGGCTTCCACCTCGAATTCGTGTTGTCCGGGCCGGCAGCACCGCATGGCGCGGATGTGGGCCTGGCTGGCAATGTCGGCCGCGTGGCGCATGACCGCGATTTCCGCGTCATCCTTCACCAGCCGCATGTCGTCCAGCATGGCGCGCACGTCCTGCATTTGCGCCGGGGCGTGTACGCCGGCGCGCGCATTGGCCCGTACCCGGTTCAGGGCATCGGCGATGCGCGCGTCCCACTCCGGGTCGTAACCGATGGCGTGAAAGATACTGGGTTGATTGGCGAACAGTTCGGTGAGCTTTTCATTGAGCAAAGAGATGGAATGGGCTTCATCGAATCCGAAGCGTTCCCGGGCCGCGTCGGGACCATGGCGGTAGCCGTCCCATATTTCCCGGTCCACATCCTTGTCGCGGCAGAAGAGAATGCTCTTCGGTGCCTCGCCCGCGCATAGCACCAGCACCGCTTCCGGCTCGGGGAATCCGGTGAGGTAGTGGAAATAGCTGTCCCAGCGATAGGGGTAATGCGTGTCCCGGTTGCGGGGGCGTTCAGGCGCGGTAGGGATGACCGCTACGCCGGCTCCCATCTGTTCGAGAAGGCGGGCTCGTCGCTGAACGAAAGGCGCGATGTCTGGCATGGCTTCCTGACCAGGGTTAGAGGGCTAGGGGCACTGGCGCTGCCTGACGGCTGTGTCCAGTTCCTGTAATCGGGCGGGCGTACCGACGTCGACCCATGCTCCGTGGTGACACTCGCCGCTGACCTGTTCGTGTGTGATGGCGGTGCGCAGCAGCGGCGCAAGCTTGGCGGCTTGCCCGGGGGGCAGGTCTTCGAAGAGCGCCGGCGCGTAGATCCCGATGCCGGAAAACGTGAGGGCATTGGCTTTGCTGTCACGTACCAAGCCACTGGCGGGGTCCAGGGCGAAGTCTCCCCCGGGGTGATGGGCTGGGTTCGGCACGAGCACAAGGTGCGCAAGCTTCCCGCGCGCTACCAGGTTGTTTGCCAGGTGCAAGGCCCTGGCGAAATCGTAATCGCACCAGATGTCGCCGTTGACCACCAGGAAAGGCTCTCGAGTGTCCAGCAAGGGGAGGGCCTGGCGGATTCCTCCTGCGGTTTCCAGCGCGCCAACCGGCTCCGGGGACCAGGTAATCCTCACCCCTTCTGCCGCGCCATCCCCAAGGCGGGCTAGCAGTTGTTCGCCCAGGTGGGCATGGTTGATCACCAGTTCCCTTATGCCGGTGGCGGCCAATCGGCGGATGAGCCACAGGATGAGGGGGGTGCCGGCGATTTCCAGAAGGGGCTTGGGGGTATGGTCGGTCAGGGGACGCATACGCTCCCCCCTGCCGGCGGCGAGGATCATGGCCTGCATGTCAGAAGGTATAGCCCACTTCCGCCCGTGCGCCTTCCACTTTGTCCAGCAGACGGGCGAGCGGGTGGAGTTCCCGATAGCGCTCGGCTGTACGCCGCAAGTAGGTCAGCACCAAGGGCAGGTCTTTGAGATAGCCGTCCTTGCCGTCCCTGTGATAGAGCCGGGCGAAAATGCCAAGCACTTTCAGGTGTCGTTGTGCGCCCATGAATTCGTAATCACGGTGAAATTCGGCGAAATCCGCGCGTACCGGCAGGCCGGCCCGGCGGGCCTTGTCCCAGTAGCGAATCAGCCAGTCCAAGGTACGCTCTTCCTCCCAGTGGATGTAGGCGTCCTTGAACAGGCTGACCAGGTCGTAGCTGATGGGGCCATGCACAGCGTCCTGAAAATCCACGATTCCCGGATTCGGCGACGAGAGCATCAGGTTGCGGGCGTGATAGTCCCGATGCACGAACACCTGGGGTTCGGCCAAATTGACGTCCAGAATGCGATCGAACACGCCGTAGAGGGTATTGGCTTGATCTGCATCCAGTTGCACGCCCTTGTGCCGGCCGAGGTACCACACGGGAAAGAGCTCCATTTCCGTGGTGAGGCGCAGGCGATCGTAGTTTGGCAGCAGGCCGGCCTTGCTGGCTTGCTGAATCCCGATCAGCGCATCCGTGGCCTGGCCGTAAAGTGCGTCGGCATTGCCGGCGTCCAGCGCGGACAGATACGTGGTGTTGCCCAAGTCGGAGAGCAGCAAGAACCCTTGTTCTAGATCCTGTGCAATGACTGCGGGAACATGGGCGCCGGCTGAGGAGAACAAGCCTTGAACATGCAGCCAGGGGCGGCAATCTTCCTTGTCCGGCGGGGCGTCCATCACGATGGCGGTCTCATTCTCGCCGGCGAAACGGACGCGAAAATAGCGGCGGAAACTTGCGTCGGCGGATGCGCTTTCCAGCGAGAATGACCGGCCGGGATAGCAGGTTTCCAGCCATTTCTTTATCGATTCAATGCGTTGCACGCGGCGGCTTCCTTTCGGGGAAGGGTGCTATAAAATCCGGCATTCTACCAAAGCGGGCGTCGCTCTTCGGCTATAGGGCTTGGATGCCCTCAAGTGCGCGTTGGCGTAGGCTCACCGACCAGTAGCGGAACACCATTGTCCAAGTCAAAAACACATCCGCGCCGACCCAAGGCGCGCTGGCGGCTCCGTCCCCTCGTCCTGTGTGGAGTGATCTTTTCGAGCGGCCAGGGTTGGGCGTCTCCGCTGGCAAGTGGCTTGCCCGCCCACCTCGACCTGCTCGGCGATCCTGTCACGTTGCCAATTCCCGCCGCCAGCCTGCAGGTCCTGGCTCTGCTCGATGGTACAGATCGCGTAAACAGCGAAAATCTGCCTGTGGAGCCACCGCCGGTGTTGCGCTTCGCTCGCCAGCTCGGGCAGCCGACTCGGGATGACCGGCTGCAGACGCCCGCATTTTTGATTGGTCACCGGGTGGAAATGGAAAGCGATGAACGGTTCCGCGCCCGGGGCGACGTGGAGCTTCGGCAACTGGGCTTGCTGATCCAGGCGGACGAGCTCGAGTACTGGGGCGATATGGACCAACTCGAAGCCAGCGGCAACGTTCGTCTGCAGCGGGGCGAAGACCTGGTGGCCGGCCCGCACCTGCGCCTGCAACTGGAGGCGGAACTGGGAAGCATGGAATCGGCTCGCTATCTGTTGCGCCGCCCTCCAAAAGGTAACGAGGTGCGGGAGGCGGTTACCGCAGCCGGGACGGCGAAAACAATTTCGTTTGAGGGCGAGAACCACTACCAGTTGAACGATGCCCGCTACACCTCTTGCGAGGCGGACAGCCCGGACTGGTACGCCCGCGTCAAGGACCTCAAGCTGGATTTCGATCGGGAGGAGGGGGTAGGGAAAGACGCCACCCTGGTGTTCAAGGATGTGCCGTTCATGTACTTCCCCTGGTTCGACTTTTCGCTCAATGGCAAGCGCAAGTCAGGCTTTCTCGCGCCCACCATGGGCAGTAACAGTCGTACTGGCCTGGAGGTCTCGGCGCCCTTCTACTGGAACATTGCGCCCAACCGGGATGCCACCCTGACGCCCCGCTTCATGACCAAGCGGGGGCTTCAGCTCAACAGCGAGTTCCGTTATCTGGAACCGACCTACAACGGCTATGCCCGGCTGGAGTACATGCCGGAGGACACGATCCTGCGCCACAGCCGGCGGGGCTATTCCTGGTTGCACAACTTCACCGGGCGGGATGGATTCACCGGGTTGGTGAACATCAATGGTGTATCCGATCCCACCTACTTCACTGACCTGAGTTCCCGCATCACCTCTACCTCCCAGACCCAGTTGCTGCGGCAGGGGTCGCTCACCTATAACGGCCCCTGGTATCAGATCACTGGCAATGTCCAGCGCTACCAAACCCTTCAGGACCCAAAAGCCGCCCCCGTGGCTCGTCCCTACGACAGGCTGCCCCAGTTTCTGCTCAATGCCTATCGGCCTGACCTGAGCGCATTTACCGTACAGGCCCAGGGGGAGTTTGTTGATTTCAGCCACCCGACGTTGGTGAGGGGGCGGCGGCTGACGTTCTATCCCCAGGTGTCGCTGCCTCTACAGGACTCCGCGTTTTACCTGACGCCCAAGATCGGTGTTCACAATACGCGCTATACCCTGGCTGGACAGGCCGACGGCGTGGAGGGCGCGATGTCGCGCAGTGTCCCGATCTTCAGCCTTGATGCTGGTGTGACGATGGAACGGGAAGTGGACTGGTTTGGCCGGAGTTGGACGCAAACCCTCGAGCCGCGGCTGTATTACCTCCGTGTCCCCGCGCGGGAGCAAAGCAGGATTCCGGTGTTCGACACGGCCCTGGCCGATTTCAATTTCGCCCAGATCTTTGCCGAGAACCTGTATGTGGGGGGGGATCGGATTGCCGACGCCAATCAGCTCACCGCAGCTGTTACATCCAGACTGATCAACCCTGCCACCGGAGCGGAGCGCATCCGGGCCGCGCTGGGTCAGCGCTACTACTTTGCCGACCAGACCGTGACGCTGCCCGACCAGGCACCGCGCTCGGGCCGGCGGGCGGATATCTTGGCTGCAGTCTCGGGACAAGTGCTCCCGCGTACGTTTCTGGATTCGGGGTGGCAGTACAACCCTCGCGACAGCCGGACAGAGCGTTTCAATTTCGGTATGCGTTACCAGCCGGATCGGACCCGGGTGCTCAATCTGGGTTATCGCTACACCCGGGATGCCCTTCGGGAAATCGATGCCTCCGCGCAGTGGCCACTGTTTGCTCGCTGGTACGGCGTGGGCAGATACAATTATTCGCTTAAGGAAAAAAGGCTGATCCAGGGCATTGCCGGGCTGGAATACGATGGTGGTTGCTGGGTGGTGCGGATGGTGGCGCAGCGTTTCGCTGTCGCCGCGCAAACACCTAACACCTCCTTCTTTGTTCAACTGGAGCTCAATGGCCTCGCTCGGGTGGGCAGTAACCCGCTCGACATCCTTAAACGGGGAATCGCCGGATACGGCAAGATCAATCAGTCGGTGGCTAGCCCGGTATTCGGGGACGACTGAGTCATCCATCTGGCAGGCCTCGCGCTGTTGAGCCTTGGACGCCGCAAGCAACAATTCTTTGGGAGCAGTGACGGAATGAGCAAGTACTGGGTACGGGCAATGATGATGGCGGCGATGCTGTGCGCCGGCAGCGGTTGGGCCCAGGAGCGCGCCACACAGGCCGTTGCGGCGGACCGGATCGTGGCTGTGGTCAATGATGAAGTGATCACCTATCGTGAGCTGACCTTGCGCCAGGCCGTGGTGGAACGCCAGATCCGCCAGCAGGGCACCCCGATGCCCGATCGCCGTGTTTTGGAGGTTCAGGTACTGGACCGCATGGTCAACGACAAGGTGCAGTTGCAGTTGGCCCGAATGTCAGGGGTGAACGTGGATGATGAAACCCTCGAGGCGGCGCTGACCCGAATCGCAAGCGGGAACAAGATGACCCTCGCGACCTTCCGCAATGCGCTGGAAAAGGACGGCGTTGCCTGGAAACAGTTCCGGGAGGAGATCCGGAGCGAGATCACCATGGCCCGCTTGAAAGAGCGGGAAGTGGACAGCCGGGTGGTCGTTTCCGAAGCCGAGGTGGACAATCAACTGGCGGAGCACGGTGGCGAGCTTGGTGGGCGTGGCAACGAGTACTTCCTGGCCCACATCCTGCTGCGGGCACCGGAAAACGCCCGGCCTGAGCAGATGCAAAAGCTCCAGGCCAAGGCCGACGAAGTGGTGGCGCAACTCAAGCGGGGCAAGGACTTTGGCCAGTTGGCGGCGAGCTATTCGGATGCCCCCGATGCACTCAACGGCGGTTCCCTTGGCTGGCGCAGTGCCGACCGCTTGCCGGGCGTGTTCGCCGATGCAGCGGCCAGCATGCAGCCTGGCCAGGTCAGTGGCGTGCTTCGCAGTCCTGCGGGCCTGCACATCATCAAGATGTTTGATCGCCGCGGTGGCAAGGCTGCCAAGACGGATGCCGTTCAGCAGACCCGCGTGCGGCACATCCTGATCAAGACCAGCACCGTGGTCAGCGACGAGGATGCCCGCCGTCGGCTGGTGGGACTCAAGGAGCGGCTGGACAATGGGGGCAATTTCGCGGAACTGGCGCGGGTGAATTCACAGGATCTCTCCTCGGCCAAGGGCGGGGATTTGGGCTGGGTGTATCAAGGGGATACGGTGCCCGAATTCGAAAAAGCCATGGATGCCCTGCAGCCGGGGCAGGTGAGCGTGCCCATCCGCAGCCCCTTTGGCTGGCACCTGATCCAGGTTCTTGAGCGTCGGACGGCAGATGTGTCCGAAGACCGGCGGCGGTTGTTGGCGCGGCAGGCCGTGCGGGACCGTAAAGCCGAAGACGCCTACCAGGACTGGGTGCGCCAGCAGCGGGACCGCGCCTACGTGGAAGTTCGGCTGGAAGACCGCTGACAGCTATGGCCGTTCCATCAGGGCGTCCGGTGCGCATTGCGGTAACCAGCGGAGAGCCGGCGGGAATCGGCCCGGAGCTGTGCGCTGCGCTGTCAAAGCGGAAGTTGCCGGGTGCTGTGCGTCTGGTGGTCCTCGGGGACCGGGCACTGCTGGCGGAGCGGGCAACCTGCATGGATTTCCAAGGCCGCTGGGTGGATTACGACCCGGACCGGGAGCCGGAGGCCGAGGAACTGGAAGTACTCCATGTGCCGCTCTCCCTGCCGTCAACGGCGGGGCAACTGGCGGTGGGAAATGGCGACTGCGTGCTGGCGATTCTGGATCGTGCCATCGCAGGCTGCCAGTCCGGCGAGTTCGACGCCATGGTTACAGCGCCTCTGCACAAGGGCGTAATCAACGATGGCGGGCGCAGGTTTTCGGGGCATACCGAGTATCTTGCGGAGCAGACGGGCACCGCGCGCGTGGTGATGATGCTGGTGGGTGGGGGATTGCGCGTCGCGCTGGCGACGACCCATGTTCCGCTCAAGCGTGTGCCGGAAGTGCTGACGGAATCCGAATTGCTGGCGACGCTGCGCATTCTGGACGAAGACCTGCGTGCCCGATTCGGGTTGCCCCGCCCGCGCATCCTGGTGGCGGGGCTGAATCCCCATGCGGGCGAGGGTGGGCATATGGGGCGCGAGGAGATCGAGGTGATCATTCCCGCGCTGGAAGTGGCCAGGGCCGAGGGGATCGATGCTATCGGGCCGTTGCCGGCAGACACGATGTTCACGCCCCATCAGCTGGAGCGGGGTGATGCGGTCCTGGCCATGTATCACGATCAGGGCTTGCCGGTATTGAAGTACGCGAGTTTCGGGGGCGGCGTGAACGTCACACTCGGCTTGCCGATCATCCGCACCTCAGTGGACCACGGTACGGCGCTGGATCTGGCGGGGACCGGCCAAGCCAATCCAGGCAGCTTGTACGCCGCCGTTGAACTCGCGATAGCGATGGCGGCCCAGCGCCGGGAGAGTCAGAACTCCCGGGTCACGCCCAGGCCCAGATAGGTCCTCCGGTAGCTGTAGAGGGGGAGGTTCGAGCGGTGGTCGGTATGGGTGAGGGTGAGCTTGGGTGCGAACCCGCGCCACGACCAGTCCCGGCGGGTGATATCCACTTCTACCCGTCCTTCCCGGTCATGGCGGACTTCGCCAAAGAGGGGCGACTCCCCGCTGTAGTCAAACCGGCTCCCCGCCAGGCGGAGTTCCACCGTGAAGCCCCGGCCCAGTTCCTTGAGGTAGCCGATCTTCCACTCAGCGGCCTGGTAGCCGTAAGCCGATTCCGCCGCCCGGCTCTTGCCCAGCCAGAGTGAGAGGCTGGCGACCGAGGTGCGGTTGATGGCGTAGCGCAGATCGTGCCCCAGCCAGGTTTGATGCCCCGAGAGGTAAGTGTAGTCCGGGTAATCAAGCTGCTTCCAGTTGAGGCTTTGATTCAGCCACAGGGATCGACCGAGGGGCCGGCCGTGGCTCAACTGCGCCATGCCGCCTCGGTACAGCCCTTTGTCCTGGTAGATGGAGGCCAGCGGGCCGGCTTCCAGTGTCCAGGTGGACGGGCCCTGTTGCAGGCTGTGGCCGAGCGTGACCTGCAGAAAACTGAAATCCGCGTAACGGGCCGGGTACTCCCGGTGTTCCAGGTAGGTGCGAACGAAGCTTCTGTGCTCGCCGCCAAAGGCGTGCCGGGATTGCCCCACCAGGGCCAGGCCCAGGGCGCTCTTGGCGCGGGCGTCGCCGTTCAGGGTGAAGGTGCGGCCCAGCACGTCCACGGTTTCGGCGCGCGTGGACTGGTTGACGTTGCTGTCCGGTACCAGCATCGCGCTCAGGCTGTAACTGCTGATCTGGCTGCGGATGCGCTGCAGGAAACCCTGAATGTTTGCGCGGGCCGCTTCCGGTACGTCTTCTCCGAGAGCCAGTTCAAAGTGGTAACGGGCGGCGTCAAAGTCCCGCAGTTCGTAGAGTGCCCGGGCAAGCTCCAGCCGCACGCGAATGAGCGAGGGATCTTCGCTCAGCAGGCGCCGGAACTCCGAAACCGCCAAGCGGAAGTCGCCGTCTGCCATGGCGAGCTGGCCGGAGAGGAACAGGATCTGAGGATGAGGTTCGGGCGTCGCGCGCAGCAGCTTTACCATCCGCCTCGCCTCTTCCGGTCTGCCTTCTTCGAACCACCGCGTAGCCAGGCGGGCGGCTTCGTCGATGCTCATGTTGAGGCTTGCTCCAGCCTGGGCGGAGGCTACGACGGGCAGTGCCAGCAGCACAGCCGAAAGCAGAATGGAGCGAAGCGGGGGCATGTCAGCCTTTCTGGCAATGGATGTGACAAAGCGCCCGGACTAACCGGGCGCCGGAGCAGGCTAACATCACTTCAGGATGAATCCCCCAACCATCTGACGGTCGTTGGCACCATTTTTCAGGAAGAAGGTTCCCCCCATTTCGGCGGGGCCGCTGGCCTTGGCGGGGGACGCGTTGCCGAAAAACTTGCCCGACGCGCTACCGCTCATCTGGGACGCGGCGGATCCGCTGCCGGCGGAGGTCAGGGTGCCAGCAAAACCATTCGTGCCAGATTGGATTTGCAGGGACCCGGACAGATTCAGCGAATTGTCGCCGGCGAAGTTCTGCAATTGATTGTTCACGACTTTGGCGGATTGGGAACCGGTAGTGGCGAAGACCACGCTCCGGTTGCCGAAGTCGACGTTGGCATTGGCTGCCGCGTTGACTGCGAAGGTCTCGCCTCCGGCGGAATAGGTGCCCCCCGCAATGCCCGAGTAACTGGCCGTGCCGGTACTAGGCAGGGTTTGGGCGGATTGCTTGCCGGCGACAAACCATCCGCCCACGTTCGTGTTTGCGGCATTGTCAAAGTATTGCCAGTGGCCCAGTGTGGTGTAGGCAAAGCCTGTGGAAACCGGGTCGGTCATTTCGAACACGTGCGCTTTCTGGGCGGCAGTGTCCACGATGGTGGTTTTCAGCGAATTTCCGGTCAGGCCCGCCAGCGGCACCGAAGAGAAATTGCTGAAGGTCTGCCCGTAGCCGCTGGGCAAACCGGGCAGACCGCTGGCGATCAGATTCACAGAGGAGGGCTTGCCCGAGCTGTCCGTGTTCAGGATCAGCGTCACGCTGCCCCCGCTTTGCGCCTGAAGGTTTTGATTCTGGCGGTCGCCGGTGAAGTTCTGGCTGACCACGTCCAGTACCAGGCTGGCGTTGGCGCCATCGAGTCTGGAAACGGCGGAGCTGCTGGTCCCGCTGCTGCCGGAACTTCCGCCCGACAGGCCGCCTCCAGCGCCGCCGCCGCCACCACCGCAGGCGGTGACCCCGGCTGTGAGCAACACCAGGGCGAGGGTATTTGTCTTGTGCATTGTCGTTTTCTCCCGTGGATCTCGGTCCGGCTAGCGTTTGAGCAGGAAGCCACCCACCATTTGTTCGGTGCCCTGATTGTTCTGCAGCAGGAACGTGCCGCCCATTTCTTTGGCTGCCGGCCCGAAGAACTTGCCGACGGCCCCGCCGCTCAGTCCGTTGGTGGTGGCCAACTGGCCGGTCAGCTTGTTATCGGTCCGATTGATGGAAAGTGTACCCGTGAGGTTCAGCCCGGAATCCGCCACGAAACTGCTGACATCGCCAAAGGTGCCTTTCACGGTGCCCGATGTCTGCAACGCCACCGTTTGCGCAGCAAAATCTGCCTGGGCACTGGCTTTGGCGTTAACGGCGTACAGGCCGTCGGCGCTGGCGTAGTGGCCCAGCATCAGACCAGAGTAGCTGGCCGTGCCGGTTGTCGGGATGTCCGAGGGGCGGGTGGGATCTCCCGCGACAAAGTATCCGTGGGTTTCGTCGCCGGTGGTCGAGAGGTAATCCCACCAGCCAAGGGTGGAGTACTGGAAGAAGTTGGCGTCCGGCTTGATGAATTCCACGAGGCGAGCAGAGCCGTCCTCCGCGTCCTTGAAGCCGCCCAGCAGTGTTACCTGCATATCGCCCGGGAGAGGGCCGTGCCAGTTGCCTGCAATCAGGTCGCTTGCCTTGAAGGTTTCGGTAAAGCTCACGCCGCTCGCGCTCTGGACACTAATGGTCACATCAGTGTTGATGGGCAGGGAGTGCAGGGAGTACGTGTCGTTCCCGGTGCCCGTCCCCGTATCTGTTCCGGTACCCGTCCCCGTCCCGATTGCGGTGGTCGTGACCGTCGTCGGCGCGAAGTTGACTGTCACGTTACCGCCGTCGTTGCTGGCCGCATCCACGGATCCGCCCACCACGACTCCGCTGATCACGCCGCTGGCCTGGAAAGACGTGCTACCGGTTACAAGCGACTGGTAAACGATGCCGGTCGCTGTGCCAGTGTCCGTTCCGCTTCCTGTGCCGGTTCCCGTGCTCGTGCCGGTACTTGTTCCCGTGCTCGTACCCGTGCTTGCCTCCGTTGCGGGGTCAGGGCGGACGGCAGCCGACGATCCTCCGCCCCCGCCGCCTCCACAGGCTGACAACAAGGACACCAGCAGGGCGCTGGCCAGTAAGCTGTTTTGCCGAACCATGATGAATTCCCCTTGTGCCGAGAACCGTGCGTGGAAATGACCCACCAGGCACCGCCGCCTCGGGTAACGTGGGTGCCTGAATATTCGGGTTTACGGAAGGGTGACGAGAGGCTTTAGCCTTTCCTGGCAATCCGGGCTAATGGCCTTTGTGGGATCAGGGCGGGGCAGCTCTGGCATAATCGTGGCCCTTTCGTTCAACCGACCCATACCGGCCAGCCATGCATCAAGCCCGCAAGCGTTTCGGACAGAACTTCCTGGTGGATGAAGGGATCATCGAGCAGATCGTGTCCACCATTGCGCCGCGGGCTTCGGATGTGATGGTGGAGATCGGCCCCGGTCTGGGGGCGCTGACTGGGCCACTGTTGGCCCGAATTCCACATCTCAATGTGGTGGAAATCGATCGGGATCTGGTGGAGCGGCTGAAAAGGCGCTTCTCTCCCAGTCAACTCACGATCCACGAGGGCGACGCCTTGCAGTTCGACTTTGCCCGCCTGGGCGCGCCCCTGAGGGTGGTGGGCAACCTGCCGTACAACATCTCCACCCCCTTGCTGTTTCACTTGGCGGAGTTTGCCGGGAGCATTCAGGACATGTTGTTCATGCTTCAGAAAGAAGTGGTGGACCGCATGGTTGCGGAACCGGACAGCCCCGCTTACGGCCGCCTGTCGGTGATGCTGCAATACCGCTTTGAAGTGGCGTCACTGTTCGACGTACCGCCCTCGGCTTTCCGGCCGGCGCCCAAGGTTACCTCCAGCATTGTGTGGCTGAAGCCCCGGCCCGCTTCTGCGTTGAACGCAACGGACGAGGCAGTCCTGAGTCGGGTGGTGTCAGCGGCCTTCGGCCAGCGGCGCAAGACGCTGCGCAATTGCCTGGCGGGCTTGGTACCCGATGGGGGATTTGTGGAAACGGGAATCGACCCGGGAGCCCGGGGAGAGAAGCTGGCGGTGGCGGACTATGTCCGCCTCGCCAACTGGTGCGCGGCGCAGGGCGCGCCGCGGGCGTGATGCCTGTTGGTGCTTACTTCCCTGCGGGGCAGGTCTTGATGCCAAAAAGGGTGTAAGCCGGGCACCAGCCCAGGAGGCCGGTGGCCAAGGGCACGATGCCGATGTAACCCCACGCACCCACGGTGCCGGTGGCTGCCAGACCCAGCAGCACCAGTCCGGCTACGATGCGCAACACTTTGTCGATCCCGCCTACGTTCTTGCCCATTTTGTCCTCCAGGTTGGCAATTGACTGTAGGCGTATTTGAGCAAAGCACGTCGGCAATCGTCTGTAACCAAGGTTACAAAGCGCCGATGAATTGATTCAGGTGGCCATGCGGCGCAGGCTGGCGGCGTCGAGCACTTCGATCTGCTCGCGCCCGAGACTGACCCAGCCCTGGGCGGCAAAACCCTTCAGCAAGCGGCTGATCATCTCCCGCACACTGCCCAGTTCATCGGCCAGTTGCTGATGGGTGGCGTGGATGGTGCGACCACGTCCCAGCAGCAGGGCGGCCAGGCGCTGGTCCAGTTTGCGGAAGGCGATTTCTTCCACCAGATGCATCAGGTCGGCGATGCGTTCGGAGAACAACTCGAACACGAACTGCCGGAATGCGGGCTCGGCCAGGAGTGCGTCGAACTGCGGGCGGGGCAGCAGCAGCACGGTAGTCTCGGTTTCGGTGACGCCCCGCGCGTTGTAGGGGGAGTGGCCGAGCAGGCAACTCGAACTGATCACGCAGGTTTCACCCGGAGTCACCCGGTAGAGGGGCAGTTCGCGGCCACTGGACGACGTTTTGACGACCCGGATGCATCCGGCCGTGACAAAGGGGAAGCCCTGGCAGGTTTGTCTTTCATCGAATACCACGGTGCCAGGGGGGAGCGTTACCGGCTGCATGGCCTGGGCGAGTTCGGCCAGCGCCGATGGCGAAAGTCCGGCCAGGGGCGGGTATAGCGCGGCCAGCGCTGCGCCGGGCGTAGCATGCGCCGGAGTGGGCTCGAGGTTGCGACCGGGGGCGCTCATGCTGTCAGATCCAGTTGCGCCACCACCGGTGCATGATCGGAGGGGCGTTCCAGGCGGCGCGGAGCCTTGTCCACCTCGCATGCACGGCATTGGCTGGCGAGTTCGGGGGTCAGGAGGATGTGATCGATCCGCAGCCCGAAGTTGCGGCGGAACGCCATCATCCGGTAATCCCACCAGGAAAAGCTGCGCTCCGGCTGTTCAAAGAGCCGAAAGGCGTCCACCAGCCCGAGTCCGGCAAGGGTATGGAAGGCTTCGCGCTCCTGGGGGGAGACGTGGATCTCCTCCTTCCAGTCCGGGTGGGCATCCCGGTCTTCCGGCGCGATGTTGTAGTCCCCCAGCAGCGCGAGCCGGGGATAGGCGGCCAGTTCGCTGCGCAGCCAGGAAGTCAAGGCCGCCAGCCAGCGCATCTTGTACGCATATTTTTCGGAGCCAACGGCCTGGCCGTTCGGAAAGTACCCGCACACGATCCGCACGCCGGCCACTGTCGCTGCGATGATGCGCTTTTGCTCATCGGCAAACCCGGGAATGTCTTTGACCACGTCGGACGGTGTTTCCCGGCTCAGGATGGCAACACCGTTGTAGGTCTTCTGGCCGTTGAAGACGGCTTGATAACCCGCAGCCTCGATCTCGGCGAGGGGGAAAGCCTTGTCCTCCAGTTTCAGCTCCTGCAGGCAAAGCGCATCGGGCTGGTTGGTGGCCAGCCAGTCCAGCAAATGGGGCAGGCGGACTTTGAGGGAATTCACGTTCCAGGTGGCGATCTTCATGGGCGGAGGATGGGGGCACGGTCGCCCGAGTGTAATACAGCTCGCCCCCGCCGCCCGATGCTGCGCACAGGAATGCGTTACTGCTGCGCGTGCAGGCCGATCACGTTGCCCTCGGTGTCCTTGATCAGGGCAATGAAGCCATACTGACCAATGGACATCCGTGGCTGCACGACGGTACCACCTGCTGCTTCAGCGCGCGCGCACTCGTCCGCCACGTCCATGCATGAAAAATAGATCAGCGTTCCCCCGGGCCCGGGCGAGAGTCCATCCATCTTCACCAGGGCGCCGGGGGCGCCGCGCGCGTCCTGCCAGGGAAAGGCATACATTTCCATTGGCAGCCCGCCCTCGGCAGGGACTTCGAGGGGGATCAGCTCCCGCTGGAAAACCGCACTGTAAAAGGCCCGTGCGCGTTCCATGTCCGCCACGTACAGTTCAAACCAGCCGACCGGGTTGTAAGGTTTATCCATGTTCGTCTCCGCGAGCGCTCCACGGTGGAGCGAGCGTCAAAGCTTAATTCGAACAGGCGTGGGACGGTGGGTGAGCGTGCAGGGGTTTGCCAAGGGCAGGGCGGGGCAATGCTCAGTAGGTGGTAGGGTTGCGAGCCGGTTCCGCTGCTGTGCGCTGGGGGGCGGCCGGGGTGTTGTTCGCCCCTTTGGCCGCCGGGTAGCCCGCGTCGTCCAGCATCCGTTCCCAGGTGGACGATTCAAATCCGCGCATTTTCATGCTGGCGCCCACGGTGATGGCGGGCACCAGCAGTTCGGTACTGGAAAAGGTGCGCCGGAAGGCCTCTTGCTCCGCGGCATCGCCAAGCACCACTTCTTTGGCGGTGATCCCCCGTTTGGCCAGAAATTCCCGCGCCATCCGGCATTCCGCCAGGCAGCTGGCGGCGGTGTAGAGGGTGACGGGAAAGTCCTGGCTGGCCTTGGACAAACTGTAGGAATCGCCACCCTCGATGCGGTTGACTCCCAGGCGGCGCTCTTCCACCTTGCGTACGGTGTTGGGTGGCGGCTGGTCGGCGTAATTGACCTGACCGTTCTTGTCCACCCAGCGGTAAGCGGTCTGGGCCTGAGCCCCGGCAGCGCCTGCGGCGAGCGCGATGGCCAGCAGCATTTGGCAGATGAGCTTCATGGTCATCGCTCCCCTTGCAGGTTCAGGCAGGCACCATGCCACTGTGGCGGAGCAGGGCATCCACTTTCGGCTCGCGCCCGCGGAAAGCCTTGAAGGATTCGATGGCCGGACGGCTTCCCCCCACGGCCAGGATCTCCCGCCAGAAGCGTTCGCCGGTGGCCGGGTCCAGCACGGACTTGCCCGGCGCGGCCGCTTCTTCAAAGGCCTCGAAGGCATCGGCGGAAAGCACTTCTGCCCATTTGTAGCTGTAGTAGCCCGCGGCATAGCCCCCGGCAAAGATGTGGCTGAAGCTGTGGGGAAAACGGTTCCAGGCGGGCGGGTGCACCACCGCCACCTCGTTGCGGACTTCCTCGAGCAATTGCAGGACCGATTTATCGCCCCCTGTCTGGAAGCCTGCGTGCAGTTGCATGTCGAAGATGGCGAATTCCAGCTGGCGCAGGGTGAACAGGCCGCTCTCGAAATTGCGGGCGGCGATCATCTTGTCGAAGAGTTCCCGGGGCAGGGGCTCGCCGGTGTCCACGTGACGCGTCATGCCCCGCAGCACGTCCCACTCCCAGCAGAAGTTCTCCATGAACTGGCTGGGTAGTTCCACCGCATCCCATTCCACGCCGTGAATCCCCGAAACGTAGAGCTCGTCCACCCGGGTGAGCAGGTGGTGCAGGCCGTGGCCGCATTCATGGAACAGGGTGATCACTTCGTCATGGGTGAACGTGGCGGGCTTGTCGCCCACTGGCGCCGAGAAGTTGCACACCAGGTAGGCCACGGGTTTCTGCGTGCCGCCGGCAAGCTGGCGGCGGGTGATGGCGCCATCCATCCAGGCGCCGCCCCGCTTGGTTTCCCGGGCGTAGAGGTCCAGATAGAACTGACCGACCAGATCGCCCGCCTGGTTCGTGATACGGAACAGCCGCACGTCCGGGTGCCAGGTGGGGGCCTGGTCTTCCTCGATCTTCACACCAAAGAGCGTCTGGATGACCCCGAACAAGCCTTCCAGCACCTGGGGCTCGGGCAGGTACTGGCGTACTTCCTGCTCGGAAAACGCGTAACGCTTTTGCCGCAGCTTCTCGGAGGCATAGAGCACATCCCACATCTCCAGTTGAGGCAGTCCAAGTTCCTGGGCAGCGAATTCGGCGCGGGCGGCGGCGTCTTTTTCGGCAAAGGGGCGGGCTTTCACGCCCATCTCGCGCAGGAAGGCCAGCACCTGGGCCGGGCTCTCCGCCATCTTGGGCACCAGGGACACCTGTGCGTAGTTGGCGTAGCCCAGCATCTGGGCCATCTCGGCGCGCAGGGCGAGGATGCGGTTGATGTTGCCGGTGTTGTCCAGTTTGGGGTCGCCCAGTTCCGAAGCGCGGGTGGCGTGGGCGCGATAGATTTTCTCCCGCAGCGTCCGGTTGTCCGCATATTGCAGCACGGGCAGGTAGGAAGGCGCGTGGAGGGTGAACTTCCAGCCCGATTTGCCCTCGCGCTCCGCCGCGGCGCGGGCGGCAGCCTTTACATCGTCTGGCAGGCCGGCCAGTTCCGCTTCATTTTCCACATAGGCGGCAAAGGCGTTGGTGGCATCCAGCAGGTTCTCGGAGAACTTGGCGGCCAAGGCCGAAAGCTCCTGCTGGATTTCCTGGAAGCGGGGCTTCTGCGCGTCCGGCAGCTCGGCGCCGGAGAGCCGGAAATCCCGCACTTCGTTGTCGATCACCCGTTGCTGGGCGGGGCTGAGGCTGGCGAAACCGGCGCTTTCCTTGATCGCCCGGTACTTGTGGAAGAGCTTGAGGTTCTGCCCCACCTCGGCATAAAAGCGGCTCACCTCCGGCAGGTTGGCGTTGTAGGCCTCCCGCCACTCGGGCACGTCATTTACGCTGTGCAGGTGGCCTACCACGTTCCAGGCGCGGGAGAGGCGTTCGCCAGCGTCGATCAGCGGTGCGGCAAACCCGGCCCAGGTGGGTGCAGCGGAGTCGTCCTGCAGGCGGGCGATCGCCTCCCGGTTTTCGGTCAGCAACTGGGTGACGGCGGGGGTGACGTGTTCGGGCTGGATGGCGTCGAAGCGAGGCAGACCGGAGAAATCGAGCAGCGGGTTCATCTTGTTCTGGGCGTCCGGAGTTGGGGAATGGCTACAGGCGCGATTGTGCCGCATTTCTGGCGGATTCCAGCCGCGGGAACGGGTGGCAAATGCGCCCCGTTCCCCGGGCCAGGCGTGATGCACGCTCCGGGCCCGCGTTCCCGGCGGGTTAGAATGGATGCCATGCGGTTTCGG
>JRYG01000300.1_pt1 | contig 66485 bp, 49 predicted proteins | sample 235341 | NCBI WGS metagenome assembly JRYG01 (sample SAMN03074218, study PRJNA261478) | activated sludge metagenome | biome: Wastewater Treatment Plant; feature: Wastewater; material: Activated sludge; isolation source: activated biomass of a wastewater treatment plant treating hydrocarbon... ...
ACCGCGCAGTTACCGGTTACGCCCCTCCAGCGGCAACTTTCTCAGTTTCCCATTCATACCAGTAGCATCTACAAGGTGGGAACACATCTCCGAAATACCCGCCTCAACGTCTCTCTCGCAGCAGTTGGAATGCCTCCGCTGCGGCAAAGCCCGATGAGGACCCCCGATAATGGGCAAGCGACCGGATGGATAACACGCTACGCGGAAAAGGAAACGTCCCCATTTCTGAAGCATATATTTCCATCGCCTGCAGTTTTTTCTCGAGAAACTCCGAAATATCCACAAACACATTGGGAACGAACTGGGCCCCCAACTCCAGTCCAAAGTCGGTCTCAGAAAGCGTCTCGTATACCAATACACGCTTGACACACGGATAACGAAACGCCTTGGTGCAGCTCATGATGGCTTTATGAACGATTTGATGATCCGTGTGCACATCACCTAAGTGGGGGATATAAATCTCATCCGGACTGAATTTGTTGATTTCCACGCCGAATTGACCCGGGGTTTTCATCTGGAACTGACCCACGGTTATGTGCGCGCAGTATAGCTACGCGGGTATGGGTAGGGTTGCGGTTTCGGGTGGTTGATCTCCTTTTGGTCTGGTTGTTCGAGTACGGCCCGGCTGCAGCCGGGCCGTACTCGTCTTGAAGCGCCAGGACTCGTTGCCGGTCTCGACGATGTGGCAATGATGGGTCAGGCGGTCGAGCATGGCGGTGGTCATCTTGGCATCGCCAAAGACATTGCCCCACTCGGCGAACGACAGGTTGGTCGTGATCATCACGCTGGTGTGCTCGTAGAGCTTCGACAGCAGGTGGAACAACAAGGCGCCGCCGGTCTGGCTGAAGGGCAAATAGCCGAGCTCGTCGAGAATCACCAGATCGACGTAGAGCAGCCGGTAGGCCAATTGCCCTGGCTTGCCATTCGCCTTCTCCTGCTCCAGCGCGTTGACCAGTTCCACCGTCGAGAAGAAGCGCACGCGCTTGCCCAGATGCCGGACAGCCTCGACGCCGATGGCGGTCGCCAGATGCGTCTTGCCGGTACCCGGCCCACCGATGAACACCACATTGTGGGCGGCCTCGATGAAGTCGCCGCCGTGCAGCCGCCGCACCAGCGCCTCATCCACCTTCGCCTGGGCGAAGTCAAAGCCAGGCAGATCGCGGTGGGCCGGGAAGCGGGCAGCCGTCATCTGATAGGCAATCGAACGCACCTCGCGCTCGGCGGTTTCGGCGGCCAGGAGTTCCGCCATCCACTGCTCGGGATCCAGGTCGCTGTGGCGTGCCTTGGCGACCAGCTCCGGCCAGCACTGCGCCATGCCATGGAGTTTCAGGGCCTTGAGGCGGCCGATGAGCTCAATCGACATGGCTCACCTCCTGGCGCAGTTGGTCGTAGCGGTCCACGTCCGGCTTCGGTTCCTCGGCCAGCGTGAGTGCTGTCTCGATCCTGGTCGGGGCAGGAATGCCTGCTTTCAGCCGCGCGAGCACGTTCATGACATGCTCACCACTCGGGCGCCCGGATTCCAAGGCCAGTTCGACCGCCACCAGCACCGCGTCGAGGCCATGCTTCGGGATGGCGCCGAGCACATCGGCCATGACGCGATCGCCGCCGGTCTGCTTGAGCAGGATGCGCTGGAGTCGCAGCAATGGCTCCGGCATCTCGGCAAACGGGGCGCCGTTCCTGAGTGCCCCAGGTTTCCTGTCGATGATCCCGATGTAGTGGGTGAAGTCGTAGAAGGTCTGGTCACGCTCGAAGCTGCGCACATGGCGGGCGACCTCCTTGCCATCGGCCACCAGCCGCAGTTCCGCCGGGTAGATGCGCAGGCTCAGGACGGCATGGGCATGTTCGGCCGGCACGCTGTAGCGGTTGCGCTGGAAGTGGATCAGCGCCGTGCTGGTCACCCGCACCGGTTTCTCGATATAACCATCGAACGGCAGCGGGGCCGGCAGCATCTGCATCAGTTCGTCTTGCAGCAATTCGGCAATGGTCAGCGCCGGCCATTCCGGATTGGCGGTATCCGCCCAGGCTTGCAGGCATTGCTCGCCGAGCCACGCGTTGAGTTCGTCGAGATCGCGCCAGCGACGCTCGCTGGCCTGGTGCCAGATCTGCCGGCGTCGGTCCTGGACGTTCTTCTCGACGCGACCCTTCTCCCAGCCCGAGGCGACATTGCAGAATTCCGGATCGAACAAGTAGTGTCCGCACATGGCATAGAAGCGCGGGTTGATGTCGCGCTCCTTCCCACGCCCGACCTTGTCCACCGCCGTCTTCATGTTGTCGTATATCCCTCGCCGTGGAACCCCGCCGAAGGCGGCAAAGGCCCGGGCATGCGCATCGAAGAGCATTTCGTGGCTTTGGCTGTAGTAGGCGGTCAGCCAGAAGGCACGGCTGGCACACAGCTTCGTATGCGCCACTTCAAGCTTTCGGCGCAGGCCGCCTACGAAGGCATATTCGGTGCTCCAGTCGAACTGGAAGGCTTCGCCCTGGGCAAAGGTCAGCGGAACAAAGGCCGGTCCCGGTTTCTCTGCCTCTTGTTTCCGCCAGCGCTTGATGTAGGCGCAGACACGCCCGTAGCCTCCGGGGTAGCCTTGGGCCTGGATGGCCTTGAACATGGCCATGGCCGTGCGCCGGTCCCGCTTCGGCCGGTGGCTGTCGGTCTTCAACCATTGCGCCAGTTGCTCCACCCAGGGATCAACGACACTCTTCACTTCCCGTTTCTTGTACTGCGGCTCGACAACGTCCTTCTGTCGCAGCCAGTGCCGCAAGGTGTTCCTTGCCAGCCCCGTTCGCCGCGCAATCTCGCGCAGCGGTATGTGGTCGCGGAAATGCATCCGCCTGATCTTGGCCAACATGCCCACTTCGATCACCCCTTCTTACCCCCGCCAAAAATCCGGCAGGGTAGCCAATCAAATGTGGGTCAGTTTTCGATGCAAATTACCCCGTCAGACGGGTCAATTCGAGATGGTCGTCAACAAACATGACGACTACCATCCTCCGCCTTCCCGCCGTGCTCCGCGAACGTGCCCGCTCGCGCAGCGCCCACTATCTCGACATCCAGCAAGGACTATTCACACACCCGGTGCAGATCGGCCTGCGCGCCGTGGGCTGGCCGGCCTCAGAAGTCGCCGCGCTCAACGCGGCCCGCATCGCCGGCAAGACCGAAGCCGAGATTCGCGAGCTAGTCGCCAAGCTCGAAACCGCCCGCAAGTCTGCTGCATAGGGGGCGATCATGAGGTGCGACAGATTTTCCGCCCGATCCACCGAAAACCGATAAAACCGGCGAAACCGTAGTTGTCGGCAATGACGAGTTCCTGCGCACGCTGTTCGTCGGCCTGACCGATGACAACGCCCCGGTGGTGACCAGCTTCAAGGGCAACCCGGCAACCGTGGCAAAAGGTGCTTGGCAAAGTCGGCGCTGGCAGGACGGCGTTACCGGACTGCCAGCCGATGCCAACAACTATTTTTCCCTCGCCACCTTCCGCCCCGCCGACGCGGGCGAGTACCGCCGCCGCAAGGCGCAGTTCGTGGCGCTGCATGTGGTGATGCTCGACGATGTGGGCGGCAAGGTGCCGATGGAACGGCTGACGCTGCCGCCGACCTGGCTGCTGGAAACCTCGCCGGGCAACCATCAGGCCGGCTATCTGCTGACCGAACCGCTCACCGATGGCCTGCTCGCCGACCGGCTGATGAACGCCATCGTCGCCGCTGGCCTGTGCGACCCTGGCGCAAACGGCCCGCGCGCACGACTTGCCCGGCTGCCGGTGGCCGTGAATGGCAAGCACGCGCCGCCCTTCATCTGCCGCATGGTGACGTGGGCACCCGATCTGCGCTACTCGGTCGCCGATCTGGTGGCCGGCCTGCAACTGGAGATGGGGCAAACGGAACGCGCTAAGAAAGCAGCATCGCGCAGCCACTCAACCCGCCCCGATGACGGCGATCCGGTCTTGATCCCGCGCCCCGATGAAAACGCCGTGCTCGCTGCCCTGCGCGAACGCGGCCTCTACAAACTGCCGCTGGGCGATGGCAAGCACGACATCACCTGCCCCTGGGTCGATGAACACACCGGCGCGGTCGATGGCGGCACGGCCTATTTCGAGCCCGACGACAACTGGCCCATCGGCGGCTTCAAGTGCCTGCACGGCCATTGCGCCGAGCGGCATATCCGCGATCTGCTGGCCCATCTGGGCATCGAGATCAATGCGGCCCGGATGAAGCCGACCATCCGCATCGTGGCCGGAGAGATTCACCGCGTTGTCGATGCCGCCGAGCGCGAGCTGGCGCAGTCGCGCCGGCATTACCAGCGCGGCGGCCTGATCGTCACCGTGGTGACCGACCCTGGCACGCGCGAGACGCGAATTCAGGACGTGACGCAGCAATCGCTGGTGCGTTCGCTGGCCGGCGCGGCGCTATGGGAACGCTACGACGCCCGCGCGCAGGATTGGGTACGCACCGACCCGCCCGCGCGTCATGCCGGCGTGCTCTTCGATTCGACCAGCTATCCGCATCTGCCTGTGCTGGCCGGCCTGACGCGCCAGCCCTACCTGCGCCCCGACGGCAGTCTGATGACGGCCCCCGGCTATGATGCCGCCACGGGCATGTTCGGCGTCTTCAATGCGCGGGATTTTGCGGTTCCCGATGCGCCCAGCCGTATCGAGGCCGAGGCCGCGCTGGCGCTGCTCAATGATCTGCTGGCCGAGTTCAGCTTTGCCGGCGTAGTGGATCGCGCGGCGGCACTCACGGCGATGCTTACGGCTGCCGTGCGCCCCAGCCTGCCGGTCGCGCCGATGTTCCATGTGCGCGCCCACATGGTGGGCTCGGGCAAGTCCTACCTGTGCGAACTGATTACCGCTTTCGCTACACCCCAGCGCGGCACGCCGACCAGCTTTCCGGCCGACGACGAAGAATGCCGCAAGCTGCTGCTTGCCGAATTGCTGCGCGCCCCGGCCGTGGTCGAGTTCGACAACCTGACCGGTGATCTGGTCGCGCACAAGAGCTTGTGCACGGCGCTGACTTCGGAGTTCATGAGCGGGCGCATTCTCGGTGTCTCGAAAACCGCCACCGTCGGCACGCGCGCCCTGTTCCTGTCGAGCGGCAACAACGTCGGCCCGGTGCAGGACATGACGCGGCGCTGCTTGACGATTCGCCTCTCGCCGCAATGCGAAGTACCTGCCGCGCGCACTTTCACCCGGCCCGATCTGGTGCGCGATGTGTTGCGCGAGCGTGGGCGCTATGTCTCGGCAGCGCTGACCATCATCCGCGCCTGGATCGTCGCTGGCCGACCGAAGACCGAATGCAAGTCGCTGGCGAGCTATGGCGACTGGTCAGAGTTATGTCGTCAGCCGCTGCTGTGGCTCGGTTGCCCCGATCCAACGGCCTCGGTATTCGAGGCGATGGCCGAAGACCCCGACCGCGAAACCTTGTCGCGCCTGCTGCAAGCCTGGTTCGCCACCTTCGGCAAGACGCCCGCGATGGTGCGTGAGGCAGTGAATCGCACGGTCGGCATGTACGACCAGGCATCCGAATTGCGCGAGGTGCTGCACGACATCGCCGCAGAACGCGGCGAGATCAACCGCCGCAAGCTGGGCTGGTGGATTCGTCGCCACGCTGGCCGCATCGTCGATGGTCTGCGTATCGTGCGCGCCACGGGCAACGGCTCGGCCGAGCGTTGGAAGATCGAGGTTGTTGATGCGGTTTCGCCGGTTTCATCGGTTTCTGCTGGGGCGGTGAGCGAATCTGTCGACGACACAGCAGCATATCTGCGCGCCAGCCGGGGCGAGTAATGCACATCGAACTTGCCAAATGATTTCGGCAAAAATTTCGGAGGTGTTGCGATGGGTGGATGGGGTAGCGGTCGATGGCAAGGGGGCAAGAGCACGACCAGCGACATGCGGTCGCTCGATGTGCGGCGCTTGCAACGGGACGGTCTGCTGACGGCAGGACGCTGGTTCATGTGGAGGTGGTCGATTGATGGCGAGGAAGTCGCCTCGATCCAGATTCGCGCGGGCGACGACCGCATCACGCTCAACTACCGCGCCCGAAGCAATGGCGAGGACTGGCAGCAGTTCGACTATCCGGTTTATCTGGACTGGACGCCCTGCGGCCTTGGTGGCCAGCGCGCGTGGTTCCGCTGTCCGGCACGGGGATGCGGGCGGCGCGTGGCAGTTCTTTACGGTGGAACCATCTTCGCCTGCCGGCATTGCCATCGGCTGGCCTATGACAGTCAACGGGAACAGCGGGATGATCGACTGACCCGACGGGCCGACAAGATTCGGCAACGACTGGGGTGGGAGCTGGGCATTCTCAACGGTGATGGCGGAAAACCGAAGGGCATGCACTGGCGTACTTTCGAGCGCTTGCAAGAAGAGCACGATGCGTGTGTCGATGCCTCGCTCGCCAGCATGATGATGCGCTTCGGAAAGTTTGCCGGCGATCTCGGTATCGGCTGACATCGAAAAGTCGACGCTGGTGGCACGGTATCCATCAACTGACTGCCCGGCAAGGCCGGTCAGCGAGCGCGCCGGCAGGCGCGGAAGCGCGGCCCTGAGGTTGTGCGTAAGCCACCCACCGCGCAGCGCTGACTGAACCGACGTGCAGCGCCGAATGACGCTGTTGGCCGTGCAGGGGCGCAAGACATAACTGCACTTACGCGAACCCGCAGGGCACGCAGCGGTCGGGCCACCAAGCAGAGCGCCAGCGCAGCGACTGGCCCGACTTTGCGTAAGAGGCTGTTATGTTGAATGCGCAGCGCAGCGGAGCATTTACCCCGGAGCGGCCGGTGTGCAGTTGAGCACAGCGAACCGATTGAGTCTTTCCCCAACGTAGCCGACGGAGCCGTGAGCGAAGCTGACGGCGCAGACGGCGGGCAGACCGCGCGAACGTTCGCCAAGGGCAAAAGTCGGCGCTGGCGGGACGGCGATAGCAGGAGAGACAAAGCCAGTGGCGCAGCCTCTGGCGTGGTGGAGCACCCGACACGGTAGCCGCCGGCAAGCCGCAAGTTGGCGAGCGGCCTTTTGCTGGCCAGCGCAGTGGCGCAGCGGCGGCGGGGCAGGAGGTCAGGCGGTGATCGGAGGCACTGAGCCGTGGCGCGGCTCTATCGCGCGACGGCGGTGGTCGAGTACGCGACGCGGTAGCGACGGCGCGGGGCTTGCGGGGTTTGTTGCAAGCCCCGTGACGGAGCGGTCAGAGAGCAATTCCCACCGAAAGTCAGTCCTGACAGGACGGCAATCCAGCCCAAAAAAGCGGCGTGGGTAGAAATGTGGGTAAGCAAGCAAAAACGCCCAGAAAGGGGCGTCGTTGCGATGTACTTGGCGGAGTGGACGACTACCGGACCGGCTTGCTGCTCATGTTCGCGGCCGCCGCACTCGGGATGCTGGCGACGCTGCTGGTGCGCGAAACCGGTTGCCGCAACATTTGGCGCGCGCGCGAATCGGGTTAGGATGGCAAACGAGGGCCGCGGGCCGGATGTCGGCAACCGCCGGACACGCATCGCGGCCACTGCTAGTGCCGAAACCATGCCGCCCCATCCGCTATCGCAAGCCATCGTTCTGTTTGCCCACGGTGCCCGCAATCCCGACTGGGCGCGACCGCTAGAAGCGATCCGCGATGCCATGCTGGCGCGCGCGCCGTCGACGCGCGTGTCACTCGCCTTCCTGGAATTCCTGCCGCCGACTCTTGCCGAGGCCATCGACCTGCTCGTAGCCGACGGCCACGCCGCCATTGTGATCGTACCGATATTCATGGCCCAGAGCGGGCATACCAAACGCGACCTGCCGGCATTGCTGGACGCGGCGCGCACGCGCCATCCCGGCCTGTCGATCCGGGTGGCGACGCCGATCGGCGAAGCCGGGCCGGTCGTGGAGGCGATCGCCGCCTATGCGCTGAACTGTGCCGCGGACTAGCCGACAGTTTCCTCGTCCCGGGTGATCCGTTTCTGTCGCCTGCTCCGCGCCGCCGTCTCAAGACGGCGCGCGCGCGGCCGTAGTGCACCTGATGTTCCCGATTCCCTCATTCCTCGCCAAATCCGTGCGCCCGCCGTCTGCTGGACAGGGGGAGCAGGTCGTTGCCGAAGTCCCGGAAGCCGCCGGGGAACTGGCGCACCAAGCCCGCGCCGAACTGGTCGAGTTGCTTTACGCCAATCTGCCCCTCGGTCTGGGCGCCACTCTCGTCACCGCGCTCCTCGTATGTACGCTGGTCTGGCCGGTGGCGCCCCACTGGGAAGTGCTCTTGTGGCTTGGCTGTGTAGTGGGCGTCACCGCGGCGCGCTGGCTGCTGCTGGGCCGCTACCGTCGCGCGTCCGACACGGCGACGCAGAGCGAAAGGTGGCGCCGCCGTTTCGTGGCTGGCACGTTGGCGGCCGGGCTGTGCTGGGGCGCGAGTGCGCTGCTCCTGTTCGGCTACGGCGGTGACCTGCAAAGGGGGTTTTCCGGTTTCCTGCTTGGTGGGCTTGCCGCCGGTGCCGTTGCCACGGTGGGCGTCGTGCGCGCGGCCTACGTCAGCTTCGCGCTGCCTGTCATGCTGCCGTTGGTGGTCGGTTTTGCCGCCCACGGCGATACCCTGTCGCTCAGCATGGCGGCCCTGACACTGATTTTCATGCTGACAATACTGGGCGGGGCGCGGCGCGTGAGCGAACTGTTCCACCGCGACGTCATGCTGCGCCTGGCGAATCAGCGGCTCGTGGATTCGCTGACCGACACGGCCGAGCAGTTGGGTCACACCAACCGGGAACTGCAATACGAGATTGCAGTGCGCGCCGGCGCCGAGGAGCAACTGCGGCTTGCCGCCAAGGTATTCGAGGGCAGCGTCGAAGGCATCGTGATCGCGGATGCCCATGGGCGGCTGGTTTCCGTAAACCGGGCGTTCTGCGAAATAACCGGCTACCGGGAGGAAGACGTGATTGGGCGCAGTCCGCGCTTCCTCCGCTCGGGCGCCCATGATCGCGTCTTCTATCGGCACATGTGGCAAAGCATCGTCCACGACGGTGCCTGGCGCGGCGAGATCTGGCAACGGCGCAAATCGGGCGAGATCTTCCCGGCCTGGACGGCCGTGTCGGCAGTGCGCACGCCGGACGGGCGGCCGAGCCACTTCGTGGCGATCTTCTCCGACATCGGCGACCGCAAGCGCGCCGAGGACCGCATCGAATTCCTCGCCCATCACGATGCGCTGACAGGACTACCCAATCGCGTGCTGCTGCGAGACCGCTTCGACATCGCAGTGGCCCATGCCGCGCGCGCCCATACCCAGGTGGCGTTGCTGTTTCTCGATGTGGATCAGTTCAAGGCCATCAACGACTCGCTCGGGCACCCCGCAGGCGACGCCCTTTTGCGCCAGCTGGCGGACCGGTTGCGCCGGTGCGTGCGCAGCGCCGATACCGTCTGTCGTCAGGGCGGCGACGAGTTCGTGATCCTGCTGACCGATATCGAGTCTGCCCACGCCGCCTCCACCGTCGCCGAGAAGGTGCTGGCCGCCTTGCGCGAGCCGGTCGAAATCGAAGGCCATTGCCTGAGCACCAGTTCCAGCATCGGTATCTGCCTCTATCCCGACGACGGCGACAGCTTCGACGTTCTGCTGCAGCGCGCCGATACCGCCATGTATCGCGCCAAGGCCGGCGGGCGCGGCATGGTGCGCTTCTTCTCGAGCGAGATGAACGCCAATGCCCTTGAAAAGCTGAAACTGCAACAACGGTTGCGTCTTGCCCTGGAGCGCGGCGAGTTCCTGCTCCACTACCAGCCTCAGGTTGCGCTGGGCAGCGGACGGCTGGTCGGCATCGAGGCGCTGATCCGCTGGGTCAACCCCGAGGTCGGGCTGGTGCCGCCCGCGACGTTCATTCCCATGGCCGAGGAGAGCGGGCTGATTGTGCCCATCGGTCGTTGGGTTCTCAATGAAGTGTGCCGGCAGAACCGGGCATGGCAGCTCGCCGGGTTACCGTGCGTGCCAGTGGCGGTGAACCTGTCGGCCCTGCAGGTCAACCGCGCCGACCTGTACGCCACGGTTGAAACGGCGCTTGCCGAGTCCGGGCTGCCCGCCTCGCTGCTGGAACTCGAAATCACCGAGTCCATCCTCATCCACGATGCCGAAGGTATCCTGGAGACCTTCACCCGTCTGAAGACGCTGGGCGTGCGCCTGTCCATCGACGACTTCGGCACCGGCTATTCGAGTCTGGCCTATCTGAAGCGTTTCCCGGTGGACAAGCTGAAGATCGACCGCGCCTTCGTACGCGATGTGAGCGCCGGCGCCGACGAGGCGGCGATCGCCCGCGCGGTGATTCAGATGGCGCGCAGCCTGAAGCTGCGAACGGTTGCCGAGGGTGTCGAAACGGCTGAGCAGGCAGAGTTTCTACGCCGGGAAGGCTGCCACGAGGCGCAGGGATTCCTCATCGGCAAACCGGTTCCGTCCGAAGAGATGGGCCACATTCTGTCTGCCCATCCGTGGCCGTGGCTGCCTCGTCTTCTGAACGTTACCGGCGCGGAGGTGGTCTATTCCTGATTTTGTGGTGCCGCAGGCTGGCGCGGCGTGCCGCTGCGGCGCTACGCGGGCGGGGGCTGTGTCGGGGTCGGTGCGTGGTCTTGCGGTGGGCCGCCCGCAGATTGCGCATCCTCCGCTGCCTGTGCCAAGAGCCACTCACGGAAGGCCACCACGTTCGGCCGGTCGGCCACGCTCTCGGTGCATACCAGGTAATAGGCGAAATTCGACTGCTTGCGCACATCGAACGGTGCGACCAGGCGCCCGGCCGCCAGATCTGGTCCGACTAGCGGCAACATGCCCAGGGCCACGCCTAATCCGTCCAGCGCCGCCGCCAAGGTCAGGACGGAGTTGTTGAAGTGCGGACCACGGGAGGGGTCGACCACGGTCACCCCAGCCACCTTGAGCCACTCCTCCCAGGATGGCCGTTCCATCAAGTCGGGAATCGTGTCGTCGTGCAACAGCGTGTGGTGGCGGAGATCGGCGGGCACGCGCAGCGGGTGTTTACCCGTCAGCAGGCGCGGGCTGCATACCGCTACGTAGGAGACGGCGAACAGCTTGTCTACGCGGTATCCCGGATACATACCGGATCCAAAGCGGATCGTCACGTCGGCCAAGTCGCCTTCGGCGCCGGCGACCGCTTCTTCGTTGCGGCTATCGATGGTGCGCATATCGGTGTCGATACGCAGATCGATCGCCGGGTGTGCGGCGGCAAACGCCTGCAGCCGGGGCACCAGCCAGCGCGTGGCGAAGGAAGGTGGCGTGCTCACCGTCAGCGATCCTCCCGCCGTTTCCTTGCGGATATGCTCGACGGCCGCGGCAAGGCAGTCGAATCCCTCCGTGATCTTGGGTAGTGCCGCGCGAGCCTCGTCCGTCAGCTCCAGCGCCCGGACGAACCGGCGGAAAAGCTGGATGCCAAGGTAGTCCTCGAGGGCCTTGACCTGATGACTGACGGCCGCCGGCGTCACATGCAACTCTGACGCCGCCTTCTTGAAGCTCAGGTGGCGGGCCGCTGCCTCGAACATGCGCAGCGCATTGAGCGGCGGCAAGCGATAGGCCATAGGGTAATAGCCAAGATTTTCTAATCCATGCCAGTATAAATTATCGTTTGTTGCATTGCAACAAAGTACCGTTATTATCTTCACCAGGCGCAGTAAATTGGCGCTGAGGATTACGAAGCAAGTAAGCAATTTAACGTGAAACAGGAGAACCGCAATGTACGACTATTATGAAATCCAGGTTCACATCGAACGTGCTAAACGAATGCGCGCCGAGGCATTGAACGAGCTGATCGACGGTGCCGAGGCGAAGGTGGCTCGCGTCATCCGTGATTGCGTCAAACGCCTCGCCGCGTTTGTTCATGCGCATGGCTCACCCCGCGCCAAGCAAGAGCGGCTCGCATGAGCACGCAGCATAGCGTGCAAACCCCCAACGGGACGGGTGGTCGGGATCTTCCGGCTGCCCGGCGCCCGAGCTGATCCGCCGTCGATCACCGCCTTTTCCTTCTTCCTTGCGTGGCCGGGATACTCGCGCCCACGCTCCTACCGTAGTTTCTGTTGCGCTACATCAACTTAGGCCAAGAGTTGGGGCAGTACACTTGATACCCAATGTATATCAGCATATACTAATGTACCATGGGTCTTGTGATGCGTCTGACGTGCGTTTCCGTGCGGGCAATGCTGCCGCTTATATTGGCGTTCGCGGCGCGCAGCGCGTCGCCGGCCGAGGCGGTAGGTGTTGTCGAATACAGGGAGGTTGATCTGACCTACCCCGCCGAGGCCGTTGTGGAGGCTGTCAGTCAGGCCACGGTCGCGGCGCAGGTGCAGGGCCGGGTCGTTCAGGTTCGGGTCGATGTCGGCGACCGCGTCAAGCGCGGCGATCTGCTGATGCGCATCGACGAGCGCGAAGCGACCCAGGCGGTTGCCGGCTCGGAGGCGCACGTGGCGCAGGCCCAGGCGCAACTGACCAACGCCAAATCCACGTACGAGCGCACCAAAAACCTCTACGCTCAGAAGTTCGTCAGCTCGGCGGCGCTGGATCAGGCCGAGGCAAGTTACAAAGCCGCCCAGGCACAGCTCGAGGCAGCCTTGGCGAACCGCGGACAGACCTCCACCACCCGCAGCTTTACAGCGATCAACGCCCCGTTGACCGGCGTCGTCGCCCAGCGCCATACCGAGCTGGGTGAAATGGCCGCGCCGGGCAAGCCGCTGCTCACCCTCTACGACCCCAAAGGCCTGCGGGTCGTGGCTAATGTCCCGCAATACAAGCTTGCCGAGGTAAGCAAGTCCTCACGCGCCAAGGTCGAACTGCCCGAAACGGGCCGCTGGATCGACGCCGCTGCAGTGACGGTGTTGCCCGTGGCCGATGCCCGCACCCATGTCGTGCGTGTGCGCATCACGCTGCCTGACAACACCCAGGGAGTGCTGCCCGGCATGTTTGCGCGTGCGCATTTTGTCGTCGGCAAGGCCAAGAAGCTCCTGGTGCCGACACAGGCGATCGTGCGCCGGGGCGAGATCAGCGCGGTCTATGTCCTCGACGGCCAGGGTATGCCACAGCTGCGCCAAGTGCGGCTGGGTGAAACCGCCGATGCGGGTTCGACGGAGATCCTGGCCGGACTCGCGCCGGGCGAGCAGGTGGCGCTCGATCCCGTTCAGGCCGGCATCCGGCTCAAGCAGGCCGCCGGGCGCTAGCCGCCACGGACGGGCACGAATTCCCATGGGGGTCTCCGGACGTATCGCCGCTTTCTTCCAGCGCAATCAGCTCACGCCGTTGATTGCGCTGATCGCGTTTCTGCTCGGCCTGTTTGCCGTGCTCGTCACGCCGCGCGAGGAGGAGCCGCAGATCAACGTTACCATGGCCAATGTCTTCGTCCCCTTTCCGGGTGCCTCCGCCCGGGACGTGGAGAACCTCGTCGCGCGGCCTGCCGAGCAGGTGCTGGCGCGCATCGCCGGCATCGAGCACGTCTATTCCGTTTCCCGGCCGGGGATGGCGGTGGTGACAGTGCAGTACGAAGTCGGCGAAGATCCCATTCAGGCGCTGGTGCGCCTGTACGACACGGTCAACTCAAACAGGGACTGGCTCTCGCCCAACCTCGGCGTGGGCGAGCCGATCATCAAGCCGAAGGGCATCGACGACGTGCCCATCGTCACCCTGACGTTCTGGACTGCCGACCCGGCGCGCAGCGGCTTCGAGATGCAACAGGTGGCGCGGGCGGCGGAAATCGAGCTGAAGCGGATCAAGGGCACGCGCGACGTCGCCACCGTCGGCGGCCCCGGGCACGTCATTCGGGTGCTGATGGACGTCGAGCGGATGAACGCCCACGGCGTGACGGCGCAGGACGTGCGTGCCGCGCTGCAGGTGTCCAACGCCTCGCAACCCGCCGGCAGCCTCGTCTCCGGCAACAAGGAAGTTCTGGTGCAGACCGGCACCTACATCGAGTCTGCGGCCGACGTGAGAAAGCTGGTGGTCGGCGTTACCGAAGGCAAGCCGGTGTTCGTGTCGGACATTGCACGTGTCGAGGACGGTGCCGACCAGCCTTCCCAGTACGTGTGGTTCGGCACCGGCGCGGCGGCCAAGTCGCACGGCATCGAGGGCGGCGGCGAGTTTCCGGCGGTAACGCTCGCGGTATCGAAGAAACCCGGCGTCAACGCCGCCGACGTGGCCGACGCCGTCATCGCCCGCGCCAACGCGCTAAGGGGAACCGTCATCCCGCAGGGGGTGGAATTCACCGTCACCCGCAACTACGGTGAGACGGCGACCGAGAAAGCGCAGAAGCTGATCGGCAAGCTGATCTTCGCCACCGCCTTTGTCGTGCTGCTGGTGCTGCTGGCGCTGGGCCGGCGCGAGGCGGTGATCGTCGGCGCCGCCGTCACGCTCACCCTGGCGGCAACGCTGTTCGCCTCCTGGGCCTGGGGCTTCACGCTCAACCGTGTGTCGCTGTTCGCGCTCATCTTCTCCATCGGCATTCTCGTGGACGATGCCATCGTCGTGGTGGAGAACATCCATCGCTGGCAGAATCTGGCGCCCGAAAGGCCCCTGCTGGAAATCATCCCCAAGGCGGTGGACGAAGTCGGCGGGCCGACGATCCTGGCGACCTTGACGGTGATTGCCGCGCTGCTGCCCATGGCTTTCGTCACCGGGCTGATGGGGCCCTACATGAGCCCGATCCCCATCAATGCCTCCATGGGCATGTTCATCTCGCTCGCCATCGCCTTCGTTGTGACGCCCTGGCTGTATCTGGTGATGCACCGGCAAAAACATCTCACCACAGAGGACGCAGAGGGCACAGACCAAAAACAGGAGCCGCATTCCTCCGCGTCCTCCGCGTCCTCTGCGGTGGATAAGCTCTTCCGCCGCATCATGACCCCGCTGCTCGACGAGCGCACCGGCAAACGCGCACGGCGCACGCTGTGGCTTGGCGTGTTCGCCGCCATCCTGGTTTCCGTGTCGCTGGCCGGCTTCAAGCTGGTGGTACTGAAGATGCTGCCGTTCGACAACAAGTCGGAATTCCAAGTCGTGCTGGACATGCCGGTCGGCACGCCGGTCGAGGAGACGGCCAAGGTGCTGCGTGAGCTGACCGCCCATCTCGCCACCGTGCCGGAGGTGACGGACTACCAGGCTTACGCCGGTACCGCCAGCCCCATCAACTTCAACGGCCTGGTGCGCCAATACTATTTGCGCGCGGCGCCGGAGCTGGGCGACATCCAGGTCAATCTGGTGGACAAAAAGCACCGCGACCGCCAGAGCCACGAGATCGCCGTGGCGGTGCGCGAGCGCATTCACGCCATCGCGGCGAAGCATGGCGGCAATGCCAAGGTCGTGGAAGTGCCGCCGGGCCCGCCGGTGCTCTCGCCCATCGTCGCCGAGGTGTACGGACCGGACTATCCCGCCCAGATGGCGGTGGCGAAAACCGTGCGCGGCCACTTCGAGCAGACGGCCGAGATCATCAGCATCGACGACAGCGTGGACGAGGACGCGCCGAAAATCCTGCTGCGCGTATCGCAGAGCAAGGCAGCGCTGCTGGGCGTGGCGCAGAAAGACATCGTCGAAGTGGTGCGCCTGGGCCTGGCCGGCGAGGACGTGACGCCGGCCCACACCGGCGATTCGAAATACGAAATCCCGGTGCGCATCACTCTGCCGGCGGAGCAGCAGGACGAGCTGGACCACTTGCTCAAGCTGCGCGTGCGTTCGCGGGACGGCCAGCTCGTGCCCATTTCGGAACTGGTCGAGGCGCGCCTGACCAAGCGCGAGCAGGTGATCTACCACAAGGATCTGCTGCCGGTGGTCTATGTCGTCGGCGACATGGGCGGTGCGCTGGACTCGCCGCTCTACGGCATGTTCGACATCCGTTCGCGCATCCGCAATCTGGCGCTGGAACAGGGCGGCCGCCTGGACGAGTACTTCATCCGGCAGCCGAGCGATCCCTACGCCGGCTTCAGCGTCAAGTGGGACGGCGAATGGAAGGTTACGTACGAAACCTTCCGCGACATGGGCATTGCCTATGCGGTGGGCCTGATACTGATCTACCTGCTCGTCGTGGCGCAGTTCAAATCCTATCTGGTACCGCTGATCATCATGGCGCCGATTCCGCTCACCATCATCGGCGTCATGCCCGGCCATGCGCTGTTCGGGTCCCAGTTCACCGCCACGTCCATGATCGGCATGATCGCGCTTGCCGGCATCATCGTGCGCAACTCCATCCTGCTGGTGGACTTCATCAACGAACAGGCATCCCAGGGCATGCCGTTCGCCGAGGCGGTGATCCAGTCGGCTGTGGTGCGCGCCAAACCCATCGTGCTGACCGGCCTGGCGGCCATGCTCGGCGCGCTGTTCATCCTGGATGATCCGATCTTCAACGGCCTGGCCATCAGCCTCATCTTCGGGGTGCTCGTATCCACCCTGCTGACGCTGGTGGTGATTCCGGTGCTCTACTTCGCGGTGATGGGCCGGCGGATGCGCCTAGCGCCGACCAGTTCCTAGTCTAGGCGCGGTCGTGCGCGGAGCGCTATGCCCGCCGCACGGCACCGCAATTCGCCCCTGTACTTGCATAGTTGATCAGTAATTGCTAATATACTGGCAAGCTTATTCGGAGCCGTATCCATGACTCTCAACCAACTCATTCGCATTTTCGCCGGTGCCTTCGTGTTGCTGTCTCTGGCTTTGGGCGTCGAAGGCAGCCCCGTGTTCGTGAGCAACAACTGGTTGTGGTTCACCGCCTTCGTCGGTGCCAACCTGTTCCAGAGCGGCTTCACGAAGTTTTGCCCGCTCGAAACCGTACTGAAAAAACTTGGCGTCAAGGAATCCCTGCCCGGCAGTTGCGCCTGAACGCTTGCGGCGGGCGACTGCGGCTGCCCGTCCCGACCACGTCTTTCCTCCATTCGGCCGGACCTGTTCCGGCCTTTTTCTTGCCCGTGCGGGGCGTGCTCGCGCCGCGCAGGGGACCGGCGCCGGCGGCAAGCATCTCAAGCATGCTCGGGGGATGCCGATAACCTCGGAGGCCCTTTGTTTGCGTCCATCCTCCGTTCGGCATTGCCATGGTTCGCACGCTGTCCCACGACGAATCGACTCACGCCGCGGCGCCTTCGCGCGCGCACGCAGTGCTCGTCGCGCTTACCGTCCTGGTGACCGGCCTGCTTGTGACCTTGCTGGTATTCCAGGGCGTGCATGAGGCGGAGGAAGCGGAGCACGTCGCTGTTTTCCAGGACGTCGCGAGTCAGTACGCGAAGCAAGTCGAATCGCGTTTGTATAGTTTCGGCCAACTGGTGCGGGGCGCCGCAGGGTTCGCCAGCGCCATGGCGAGCGTCGACGACCAGGCCTGGCAGGCCTACGCCGAGCGTATCGACCTGGAGGAGAGCTACCCCGGACTAGTGCGTCTGGTGCTTTACCGCAAGGTGGCGGCCGCAGATCTTGACAGGTTCGTGGAAAGAAGGCGAGCCGAAGGTGCATCGGAGTTCGCGCCACACCCTGCCGGCGCGCGCAGTGAATACCACCTCGCGACCTACGTCGCCCCGGCCACCCCGGACAATCGCCCCGTCCTTGGATTCGACGTTGCAATGGAGCCCGAACGCTGGGCTGCTGTGCAACGCGCGCGAGACCGGGACGAGATCGCCCTGTCAGGGCTGCTGCGCGTCAAGAACGGTGACGGCATACGCAACCAGCCGTGTTTGCTCATGTACTTCCCGGTGTACGCCTTTGGCGCGGACACCTTCGCGGTCGAGGCGCGGCGCGCGGCGTACATCGGCGAGGTTGCCGCGCTGGTCCGAATCAGCGGACTGTTCGCCGACCTGACCGCGCGCCTCGGTGATCGCGTCGCCGTTCAGGTCATTGACGCGAGCGTTGCCGCGGAAGAGGCCGCGGCACTTCTCTTCGACTCTCACCCCAACGTCTTGCCAGCGACGGCACACGTCCGCACGGACACCACGGTTGACTTTGGCGGCCGGCAGTTGCGCCTCGCACTGTCCAGTACGCCGGCATTCGACGCTGCCGCCACGCATTCGCGCTCGCGCTTTGTCATGACCGGCGGTGTGTTCTTGAGCCTCGCGCTGGGGCTTCTCACAGGGTGGCTGGTTGCGCTGCGCGGCATCGCCGAGGGCCGGGCGCGGGAAATGACCACCGAGCTGCGCGACGCCCTGGCCCGCTTCGAATTCGTCATCGAGCGGGCTCCGGCCGTGGCCATTCAGGGGTTCGACCGGTTTGGGACGGTGACCCACTGGAACGCCGCCAGCGCCCGGCTCTACCGCTACGGCCAGGACCGCGCCCTGGGCGCTCGGCTGTACGAACTTCTGTACACGCCCGAGGCGGCGCGAGAGGTCATCGCCGAAGTGGAACGGGTATATCAGACCGGAACGGCGACGGAGCTCAAGGAGTGGCGGGCCGGTCTGCACGATGGACGTGATGTGTGGGTGCTGACGACGATGTTTCCGGTGTTCGAGAAGGGCAAGGTGGCAGAGGTCTTCCGCATGGACGTAGACATCACCGAGCGTAAGCGGGCGGAGCAGGCGCTCGCCGAGCGTGAGCGGGAACTGGATGCGATCGTGGAAAACCTGCCGCTCACGGTCTTCGTGAAAGACGCAGAACACCTGCGCTTTGTCCGGGTCAATCGCGCCGGTCAGGAGCTCTTCGGCCTATCCCCGGTAGAACTGCTGGGCCACAACGACTTCGACTTCTTTCCGCCCGAGCAGGCCCAGTTCTTCGTCGACAAAGACCGGCAGGTTCTTGCATCGGGTGGCGTGCTGGACATTCCGGAAGAGCCACTCGACACACCCCACGGTCCACGCATTTTGCATACGCGCAAAGTGGGAATACCCGGAACGGACGGGCGGCCGGGCTTTCTGCTCGGAATCGCCGAGGACATCACCGAGCACAAGCGGGCGCTCGATGCCCTTGAGGCGTCGGAAGAGCGCCTGGCCAGCATCCTTCGGGCGAGCCCCAGCGCCATTACCATCTCGACGATGCGCGAAGGACGCTACCTCTTTGCCAGTCCGGCGTGGAACCGAATCTTTGGCTGGACAGCCGAGGAGGTCATCGGGCGCACGTCCGCCGAACTTGGCGTCTGGGTACGTCCGGAGGATCGCGCACGATTCGTGCAGGAGCTGAAGAACGGCCCGGAGCCGGTTCAGATGGACGTGCTGTTGCGCCGTAAGGACGGACAGACGCTCGATACCATGCTGACGGCTTGTCCCACGGTCGTCGACGGCGAACCCTGCCTGCTCGCCGCGGCCACCGATATCACCGAGCGCCGCAAACTCGAGCGCACGCTTGTGGAAAGCGAACAGCGCTTCCGGCTCATGGCGGACTCGGCCCCGGTCTTCATCTGGGTTTCCGATGCACAGATGAACTGCACGTACGCCAACAAGACGTGGATGGAATTCGTCGGCATGGTGGACGTGCGCAACTACCGATCCGCTTGGGCCGGCAGCATGCATCCGGACGACGTGGCGTCGAGCGTTGCCACATTCAGTGCCGCCTTCGAGGCACGCGTGCCCTACCGCGGCGAATACCGGGTCCGCCACCGCGACGGCGAGTACCGCTGGATTCTCGATATCGGTGTGCCCAGGTTCGACGCCCAAGGGGAGTTCGTCGGCTACATCGGATCGGGCGCCGACATCACCACACGCAAGGCGGCGGAAGGCGAGCTGATGCGGCACCGCGAGTTGCTGCGTGAGCAGGTGCGCCAGCAAACCGCAGACCTGGTTCGCGCCCGCGATGTTGCCGAGCGTGCCAACCATGCCAAATCGGAATTCCTCGCCAACATGTCCCACGAACTGCGCACGCCGATGCACGCCATTCTGAGCTACGCGCGCCTGGGTCTGGACCGCGCGGCCCGCGGCGAGGAGGCAAAATTGCGCGACTACTTCCAGCGCATTCGCGCCAGCGGCGACCGGCTGCTGAACCTGCTCAACGACTTGCTCGATCTATCCAAGCTGGAAGCCGGCAAGACGCACTTCAACTTGCGACCCCATGACGTGCAGATCACGCTGCAGGAGGTCGTCGCGGAACTGGAGCCGCTGTTTGCAGCCAAGCGCCTGCAGGCGGAGTTTGATGTGCGCTGCACCCGCAGCGTCGTTGCCGCCGACCCGGATCGACTGGCGCAGGTGTTGCGCAACGTGCTTGCCAATGCCATACGCTTCTCGCCGGAGGGCGGTCGAATTCGAATTACCTGCGGCGCGGGGCAGCTTCCCGCCGTGACCGGGGAGAGTTCGGCCGCCGATGCCGTCGAGATCGCAGTCGCCGACGAGGGCGTTGGCATTCCGGAGGACGAGCTCGAGGCGATCTTCGACAAGTTCGTCCAGAGCCGCAAGACGCGCACCAACGCCGGCGGTACCGGTCTGGGCCTGGCGATATGCCGCGAGATCGTCGACGCCCACGGCGGCAGGATCTTCGCCCGCAACAACGCGGCCGCCGGCGCGACCTTCCACATCGTACTGCCCTTGGCGGCACACGCCTATCAGGCAGACAAGGGCGAGGCCTGTCTCGCCGACCAGGAGTAACCCATGTCCCAGCCAAAAGTCCTTGTTGTCGACGACGATCCGCTGAACCTCGACATCATCGGCGAGTTTCTCGATGAGCTGCATCTCGATCTCGGATTCGCCGAGAGCGGCGAGCAGGCGTGGGAACTGCTCGATGCCGAGGCCGACGAATACGACCTGGTGATACTCGACCGCATGATGCCGGGCATGAGCGGCGTCGAGCTGCTGCAACGGGTCAAGGCGGACGCGCGCATGCTCCAGTTGCCTGTCATCTTTCAGACGGCGGCTGCCTCGCCCGAGCAGGTGCGCGAGGGCCTGGCCGCCGGCGCCTACTACTATCTCACCAAGCCCTTCGAGCCGGAGGCGCTGCTTGCCATCGTGCGTGCCGCGCTCAACGATGCCGACGCCCGGCGCGAATTGCGCGACTATGCCCGGCGGCAGAGCAATGTCCTGCGGCTCATGCGTCAGGCGAGCTTCGCCGTGCGTACCGTGGAAGAGGCGCAGCACCTTGCCGTCATGCTCAGCACCCTTTGCCCGTCTCCCGACGCCACGGTCATTGGCCTGGCGGAGCTTCTGGTCAATGCCGTCGAGCACGGCAACCTCGGCATCACCTATGCTGAGAAGTCGCAACTGCGCCGCGACGGAAGCTGGGACGACGAGGTCGCCCGGCGCCTGGCGCTACGGGAGAACATGGGCAAGCACGTACGCGTGAGCGTCGAGCGCGATGCGGCAGAGGTGCGCTTCGTCATCGCCGACGACGGGGCCGGTTTCGACTGGCGGCGTTACCTCGACTTCGATCCGAGTCGTGCCTATGACCCCAACGGGCGCGGCATCGCACTCGCGCGGCAGCTGAGCTTCTCGCGCATGGAATACCGGGACCCCGGCAATGTCGTCGAGGCGGCCGTGGCGCTGAGAGACGAAGGACAGCCAATCGTCGCCACGAAGGCTCTGCCGGAGGCAGCCCATGTCTGAACACGAGACCACGGTCGAGTTCCAGCATGCTCTGAAGGTGCTGGTCGTGGATGACACGGCCGCCAATCGGCTGCTGTTGTGCAGCTTCCTTGCCAAGCTGGGCCACACTGCAGTCAAGGCGTGCGACGGCGAGGAAGCGGTGGCGGTGTTCGAAAGCGAACGCCCCGACCTGGTGCTCATGGACGTCATGATGCCGGGCGTCGATGGCCTGGATGCGACCCGTCGCATCCGGGCGCGCTGCGGCGATCAGTGGGTGCCGATCATCTTCATCACGGCACTCGAGCACGATGACGATTTGATCCGGGGTTTGCAGGCCGGGGGCGACGACTATCTCGCCAAGCCCGTCAACCTTGCCGTGCTCGAGGCGAAACTGCGCGCGTTTGGCCGCACGCTCGCGCTGCAGCGCCGGCTCGACGAGTCGCGCCGACGCGCCGAGGCGATCTCGGACCATATCATCGATGCCATCGTTACCATCGATGAGAGAGGCATCATCCAGTCGTGCAATCCGGCCACCGGGAAGATGTTCGGTTACGAGCACGGCACGCTGATCGGACGCGACGTGAGCGTGCTGATGCCGCCGCACGACGGCGCAGCCCATCATGGCTACGTGTCCTCTTATCTGCGCGGCATGGCACCGAAAGTGCTCGGCATCGGGCGCGAGGTTCTCGCGCGACGCAGCGACGGTTCGCTCTTTCCGGTCGAGTTGGGTGTGAGCAATCTCGAATTGAATGGACAGCGCCTGTTCGTTGGCATCATGCGCGACGTCAGCGAGCGCAGGCAGGCCGAGCAGCAAATCGAAGCGAACCTCGCGCGCCTGCAGCGCTACCACGACGCCCAGGAGCAGGAGAACATCCTCGCCCGGGAGATTCTCGACAACATCGGACAACGCGGCGTGCTTGCCGATACCCGTCTGCACTATAGCGTCGACGCCGCGCGCAACTTCAGCGGCGACGTAGTGGCGGCGGGGCGGTCGCCGGACGGCCGGCTCTATGTCATGTTGGGCGATGCCACCGGCCACGGCCTGGGGGCGGCCATCAGTGTGTTGCCGGCAGTGAGTGTCTTCTACGGCATGGTGAACGGGGGTTTGCCGCTGCGCATGATCGTCGGCGAGATGAACACCAAGCTACGCGAGGTGATGCCCACGGGACGATTCATCGCGGCAGCACTGGTCTGCCTGGACGAGCAGCGCTGCCAAGGCGAGATCTGGTTAGGCGGAATGCCGCAAGCGCTGCTGATCGACCGTCAGGGCCGGATATTGCGGCGGTTCGGCTCCCAGCACCTGCCGCTGGGTATAGATAGCACGACCGTGGAAATGACCGAGACGACGCGCTTTGTCTGGTCCGATCCGGTCCAACTCGTGTTGTGCTCCGACGGCGTCCTCGAAGCGGAGAGCAGGCAGGGTCAGGCCTTCGGCAGCGATCGTCTGCGGGCAGCGGCATGCGATGCCGAACCGGGTACACGCCATGAGGCGATACGTGCCGCGCTGCGCAATCACCTCGACGGTCAGCCGGCGCAGGACGACGCCTCCCTGGTGCTCATAGACTGCGTGGCAGCCCCGGTCAGCCAGGAGAACGAGCCGGCACCCTTGGTCGCCTGAGCAGCAGCAAGGCAGCGACGGCGATCACGGCGAAGAACACCAGCGCCCACTCGGGGATGGACAGTCCGAGGAAGCGCCACAGCACCTTGGAGCAGTCACCGGTGCCCTTGAACAACATTGGCAGGGCATCGCCCAGCGAAAAACTGCCGAACATGAATCCCAAGTCCGGCCCGCATTCCACGATCTTCGGCGGGTTGTGCTGCAACCACGACTGACGGGCCGCCACTACTGCACCGGCGAGCGCCGCCACCATCATCGCCAGAGCGTAAAGCCGCTGCCCCAGAATGCCGGGGCGGTGCAGCGCGGCCAGCAAACCCAGCACGCCAGCAACGACGAACGCATAGCGTTGCAGAATGCACATGGGGCAAGGTTCCAGCCCCTTGCCGTGCTGCAGGTAAAGCCCGAACACAATCAGTCCCGTGCACAGCAGGAACACACCGAGGAAGAGGCGGCGAGGATTGTCGAAAAGCGTATGCATAGGTTCGCAGTCGTGGAGTTGCCAGCGTTTGACGCGCGATTGTAACCGGCGTTCCCGTCGCTGCCCACGGGGATGACGACATTCCATGGCACGGATGTTGCACCGTCTGCTGTATCGAACTCATTTCTGTGTTGCGATGTTGCGTGTGCTGGTTATCGACGAGGCGCGTACCCGCGCCGCCGACATCTGTGCCGGACTGGTGCTCGCCGGCTATCAGGTGGCGGCGGTGCTGCCGTCCGCTCTCGACCTGGTCGAACAGGTCGAGACGATCAAGCCCGATGTCATACTGATCGAAACGGAGAGCCCGAGCCGGGATACTCTGGAGCATCTCAGCCTCATCGGCCGGAATCTGCCGCGGCCGGTGGTGGTGTTCGCGCGCGACAGCGACAGCGCCGCGATCCGGCGGGCGATGCGTGCCGGTGTGGCTGCCTATGTCGTCGACGGCCTGGCGCCGGAACGGGTGAAGTCCGTGGTCGAAGTGGCGATGGCGCGCTTCGAGGAGTACCAGGCACTGCGCCGCGAACGCGACGAGGCGGCGAAGAAGCTTGCCGATCGCGTTGTCATCGAGCGCGCCAAGGGCTTGCTCATGAAGACGCGCGGCATCGACGAAGACGAGGCCTTCCATAGTCTACGCAAGCTGGCGATGGAACGCGGGCAGAGACTCGCCACCGTCGCGCGCGAGGTCATCGACGTGGCGAAAGTGCTGCTCTGATCTCACATCCTTAGTGCGAACGTCGCGTCGGCTGCACTGCGTTAGTGCGCCAATCGGAGCGTCGACGCCTCCGGCTAGCCGCCGCAGCAAACGTCGCAACAGCCCGGAGATCCGCGCCAGCAAAGGAGTCTCCAAGGGGGGTGAGAGCTGGCACGGGCCATGCTAGACAGAAGGTAAGTGTCGGACCAACGGCGGTCCGGCGGATCGACAGGATCACAGGACAAGGGCGTCCTCCTGCAGGGAAGCGGTTTTCCTGCCGGGGTACGCCCACTTTCTTTTGGGTTTCTGACTTTGACATACAGGAGCGATTCATGGACAAGCACGACTACGCGGGCACCGCTAGGCGCCGCCGTTTTCTCAAGCATGCAGCGGCGCTCGGCTCCGGGGCCGCGCTCATGAGCATGGTTCCGCCGGGCATCCGTGCAGGCGCCTGGGCCGCAGGCTCCGACGCGCCGGAGAAGAAGGAAGTGCGGATCGGCTTCATCCCCCTCACCGATTGTGCGTCGGTGGTGATGGCTGCCGGGCAGAAGTTCGACGAAAAGTACGGCATCAAGATCATTCCCAGCAAGGAGGCGTCCTGGGCAGCCGTGCGCGACAAGCTGGTCAACGGCGAACTGGATGCCGCCCACGTACTGTACGGCCTTGTCTATGGCGTGCATCTGGGTGTCGGCGGGCCGAAGAAGGACATGGCGGTGTTGATGACGCTCAACAACAACGGCCAGGCCATCACCCTTTCCAACAAGCTCAAGGACCAGGGCGTGACCGACGGCGCTGGTCTGAAAAAGCTCATCACCGCCAAGCCGGGTGAATACACCTTCGCCCAGACCTTCCCCACCGGCACCCACGCCATGTGGCTCTACTACTGGCTGGCGGCCAACGACATCAATCCCATGAGGGATGTCAAAGTCATCACCGTGCCGCCGCCGCAAATGGTGGCCAACATGCGCGTCGGCAACATGGACGGCTTCTGTGTCGGCGAACCGTGGAACAACCGTGCGATCATGGACAAGATCGGCTTCACCGCGGTGACGACCCAGGACATCTGGGCGGACCACCCCGAGAAGGTGCTAGGCACCACCGCCGAGTTCGTACAAAAGAACCCGAATACAGCGCGTGCCATGACGGCGGCCGTTCTCGAAGCAGGTCGCTGGATCGACGCATCGCTGACCAATCGCCGTACCACGGCCGAGACCATCGCGCAAAAATCCTACGTCAACACCGACATGGACGTGATCCTCGAACGCATGCTGGGCCGCTACCAGAACGGGCTGGGTAAGGCATGGGACGACAAGAATCACATGAAATTCTTCAACGACGGAGCGGTGAACTTTCCCTATCTGTCCGACGGCATGTGGTTCCTCACCCAGCACAGGCGCTGGGGTCTGCTCAAGAGCGATCCGGATTACCTGGCCGTGGCCAAGGCGGTGAACCGCATCGACGTCTACAAGCAGGCGGCGACCGCCGCAGGCGCGAACGTGCCCAAGTCCGACATGCGCACGTCCAAGCTCATCGACGGCGTCGTCTGGGACGGCAAGGACCCGAAGAAGTACGCCGGATCGTTCAAGGTCCAGGCGTGAAGTGTGGCGTGCGGTGGCGACCCCGCCGCACGTCGCGATTTCCCCTCTGCCCACGAAGGAGAGTCAGAAAATGACAGCTGCAACAATCGGCCACGACAAGGTGGCGACGATGTTAGACGTCGAACCGAACAGGGATTCGGCCAGGGCGAGCGCGGCAAAGGCACTTGCCCTCGCTGAGGCCGCCAACGAGACGCCCGCGACCGTTGCCGAAGCGCCGACAGCCGGGCCGGCGCGTCGCTTCGCCTCTGGCGCGGCGGTTCAGCGCGTCGTACCGCCGCTGCTTGGCCTGCTGCTGCTGGTCGGCATCTGGGCGCTGGTGGCGAGCAAAAGCAGCGGATTTCCCGGACCCGCGCAAACCTGGGATGCCGCCGTCAAGGTATTCGCCGATCCGTTCTATCAGAACGGGCCGAATGACCAGGGCATCGGCTGGAACGTGCTGACCTCGCTGAAACGCGTCGGCATCGGCTTCGGCTTCGCCGCCCTGGTGGGCATTCCACTCGGCTTCATCATCGGCCGCTTCGCCTTCATGAACAAGATGCTTGAGCCCATCATCAGCCTGCTGCGCCCGGTCTCGCCGCTGGCCTGGCTGCCCATCGGCCTGATGGTGTTCAAGGCGGCGGATCCGGCGGCCACCTGGACCATCTTCATCTGCTCCATCTGGCCCATGATCATCAACACCGCCGTGGGCGTGCAGCGCGTGCCCGAGGATTACATGAACGTGGCGCGGGTGCTCAATCTTTCCGAGTGGAAGATCGTCACCAAGATCCTCTTCCCGGCGGTGCTGCCCTACATGTTGACCGGCATCCGGCTGTCCATCGGCACCGCCTGGCTGGTGATCGTCGCGGCAGAGATGCTGACCGGCGGCGTGGGCATCGGCTTCTGGGTGTGGGACGAGTGGAACAACCTCAAGGTCGAGCACATCGTCATCGCCATCTTCGTCATCGGCGGCGTCGGCCTGCTGCTGGAACAGGCTCTGCTGTTCATCGCCAAGCGTTTCTCCTACGAGTGAAGGAATCCATCATGGCAAGGATCGTGCAAGTCGAGAACGCCGGCATGGCGTTCGAAACCAAGAAGGGTCGGTTCGTCGCGTTACGCAACATCAACCTCAATATCGAGGAGGGCGAGTTCGTTTCCCTGATCGGTCACTCCGGCTGCGGCAAGTCCACCCTGCTCAATCTCATCGCCGGCCTGCTCAAGCCCACCTCCGGCTATCTCTTCTGCGCCGGACGGGAGATCGGCGGGCCGGGACCGGAGCGTGCCGTGGTGTTCCAGAACCACTCGCTGCTGCCCTGGCTCACCTGCTTCGACAATGTCTATCTGGCGGTGGAGCGGGTCTTCGGCGCGAAGGAAGGCAAGGCGAAGCTCAAGCAGCGCAGCCACGATGCGCTGGCCATGGTGGGCCTCACCCACGCCGAGACCAAGTATCCCCACGAGATCTCCGGCGGCATGAAGCAGCGCGTCGGCATCGCCCGGGCCCTGTCCATGCAGCCGAAGATCCTGCTGTTGGACGAGCCGTTTGGCGCCTTGGATGCGCTCACACGCGCCCGGCTCCAGGACGAACTGATGGAAGTCATGGAACAGACCGGCGCGACCGTAGTCATGGTCACCCACGACGTGGACGAAGCGGTGCTGCTCTCCGATCGCATCGTCATGATGACCAACGGCCCGGCGGCAACCATCGGCGAGATTCTGAACGTCGAGCTGCCCTGGCCGCGGGAGCGGCTGAAGCTGGCCCACGATGCTCGGTTCGCTGAGTACCGCGCTTCGCTGCTGGAGTTCCTCTACCGCAAGCAGCTAAAAGTGGCGGCCTGAGCATGCCGAGCGCGGGACTTAGCGCGGTGTCATAAGCAGGTAGGCGAGTACGAGGTTGCCGAGCAGCGACAGAGCCAGTAGCACCGCCAACAGGCGCAGCGGCGCGCGCTGGGCGAGCGGCATGCGGCGCGGCGCGCGCAGGGGGCGGTTGGCGCCGCGCTCGATGGCGAGCAGGAACTCCTCGGCGGTCTCGAAGCGGTCCGGCTGATCGCGCGCCACCGCTTTCAGAATCACCGCTTCCAGCCACGCCGGTATGTCCGGCCGATAGCGCGTCGGCGGCAGCGGATTGCCGAACTTCGGGTGTTGAAACGGCTCGATCTCTCCGTAGGGATATTTGCGCGTCAGCAGGTGGTAGAGCGTCACCCCCGTGGCATAGAGATCGCTGCGTTCGTTGGCTGTCGCGCCGGCAAGCAGCTCCGGCGCCATGTAGCTCGGCGTGCCCGGATTGTTGATCTCGTTGAACTCGACGCCGTCGGAGGCGGCGACGCCGAGATCCAGGATGCGCAGCCGACCGTCGCTGCCCAGATGCAGATTGTCGGGCTTGATGTCGCGATGAACGATACCCTGCCGATGCAGGGCGGCGACACCCTTGAGGGTACGCATGGCGAGCTGCGCGGCTTCCGGCGGCGCAAACCGGTGGCCGCGTTCGAGCATGGCCTTGAGCGTCACCCCCTCGTGCCAGCTCATCAGGTAGTACAGGTGCGCGCGCAGATCGTGCCCGATCACGCGCGGGAAGTACTCGGATGTCGCGCGCCGGGCGAGCCACTCCTCGTACACCAGCGCTGCCGTGGACTCGTCGTCGGCCGCGTCCGGGCGCAATGTCTTCATCACCATCTGCTCGCCGGTGGCGGCATTGCGGACGCGATATAGCAGGGTGACGCGCGATTCGTGCAACAGATCCTGCACCGTCAGACCGTCGATCTCCTGGCCGGGCTTCAGCCGCGGCGGCAGCGGCAGCTTGCGTGCGCCGGCGAGCGAGTCGCGCAGGTTCAGCTTCGGCAGCGCGAGGACGTGCAGGACGAGGGCGGTGCAGTTGTCCTGGGCACCGTAGCGCAGCGCTTCCTGGACGAACGCATTGGCACATTCCGCGGGGTCGGCATGAACATGCAGCAATTCAGCGATACGCGCATCGCCCAGCGTGTGCCAGACACCATCGCTCATGAGGGCAAAAGCGTCGCCCTGCTCGAGTTCGCCGTCGCCGTAATCCACCGCCAGGTGCGGGTCGAGGCCGATTGCCCGGCGCAGCACATTGTGCAGCTCCGGATGATCCCAGACGTGATCTTCCGTGAGTCGCGTGAGACGCCCGCCGCGCATGAGGTAGATACGGGAATCGCCGACGTGGGCCGTCGTGTACCGCGTACCGCGCAGGACGAGGGCCGACAGTGTGGTTGCCATGCCGGCGGCCTCGCGCGACTTGGCTGCGTGGGCGATCAGCCAGCGATTGAGCGCGCCGAGGATCGTGTCCAGGGCGTGGGGGACGCTCCACGTGTCCGGCGTCGCGTAGTAGTCGGACAACAGCCCGCGTACCGTGAACTCAGCGGCTTCGCGTCCGTTGGCGTGACCGCCGACGCCGTCGGCCACCGCCGCCACAAGGCCTTTCGACTCCAGCTCCGCGCCCTCGGGCGTCACGGCGCCGCAGAAATCTTCGTTGCGCGGGCGCGGGCCGGTGAGCGAGCAATGGCCGAGGGATACTTGGAGGGTCATGCACAAAGTTTAACCGCACAGGACACAGACGACGCAGAGTTCGGCAGAGGGCGCTTCATAGAAGAAGCCTTCCTCTGTGTCCTCCGCGTCCTAAGCGGTGCGAATCAGATCTTCGCCGTGGTCAGGTGCGCTGCGCCCCAGGTCGTGCGCCAGCGCGTCTTCACGCCGGTGAGGCCGGCGAGCGCCAGCAGGGCGAGAGCGGCGAAAACGAGAAAGCCCACCTGATAGCTGCCGGTGATCTGCTTCGAGTAACCGAGGCTGGAGGCGAGATAGAAACCGCCGATGCCACCAGCCATGCCGACCAGTCCCGTCATGACGCCGATCTCTTTGCGGAAGCGCTGGGGCACCAACTGGAACACGGCGCCGTTGCCCATACCCAGCGCCAGCATGGCGCAGACGAAGGCGCCCAGGGCAAGCCAGGCGTTCGGCAGGTTGAAGCTGACGATGGCGAGGAACGCCGCCGCGAGTACGTACATGACCGACAGGCTCTTGATGCCGCCGACGCGGTCGGCCACATTGCCGCCGATGGGGCGCACCAGCGAGCCGGCGAACACGCAGGCGGCGGTGAAGAAGCCTGCGGTCTTTGGATCGAGTCCGTACTGGGTATTGAAATAGATGGTCAGGGACGACGCGAGACCGACGAAGCCGCCGAAGGTGACCGAGTAGAAGAACATGAACCACCAGGCGTCGCGGTCCCGGAGCACCTTGAAGTAGTCGGTCAGGTGCTTGGCCGGCGGGCAATCGGGGGCATCCTTGGCCAGGACGACGTAGAGCACGAACACGGCGCCGAGGGGAATCAGGGCCAGCCCGAACACGTTCGTCCAGCCATAGGCGGCCGCCAGACCGGGGGCGAAGAGTGCCGCCAGCGCGGTTCCCGAGTTGCCCGCGCCGGCGATGCCCAGCGCCGTGCCCTGATGCTCGGGCGGATACCAGCGCGAGGCGAGCGGCAGCGCCACCGCGAACGATGCGCCGGCTACACCCAGGAACAGGCCGAGCAGCAGCGTCTGCTCGTAGGAGTGGATGCCGTACTTCCACGCCGCCAGCAGCGCGCCCATGACGATGACCTGGCCGATGGCGCCGGCCAACCTCGGCTTGAGGTGATCCACCAGCACGCCCATCACCATGCGCAGCAGCGCGCCGGCCAGCACGGGGGTCGCTACCATCAGCCCCTTTTCGGCATGGCTGAGGTTGAGATCCTTGGCGATCTGCACCCCGAGCGGACCGAGCATGACCCACACCATGAAGGCGAGGTCGAAGTAGAGAAATGCCGCCAGCAGCGTGGGCGGGTGACCGGCCTTGAGAAATGACTTCTTGTCCATGATTGCGTTAGACCAATATCGATACCTTTGTCATGTTCCGCTACGCCAGCAGGTACACGTTGCCCTGCTCGACCTTGACCTCGATGCGCCCCGCGCAGCCCACGTCCGGGGCCACGGCCTCGCCATCCTCGAGCGAGATCTTCCAGCCATGTAGGGGACAGGTGACCTGGCGGCCATGGACGATGCCCTGGGAAAGGGGGCCGCCTTTGTGCGGGCACTTGTCATGCAGCGCAAACACCTCGTCTGCGGCCGTGCGGAAAACGGCGATATCGCCGGACTTGCTTCTCACCACGCGCGCGCCCAGCATCGGGATGTCCTGCAGGGAACAGATCCGCTTCCATTGCGCGGTAACGGGCTTGGTTCTTCTGGCGGTTGCTTCCACGGGGTTGCCTCTCGAATCGTGAATCGTTCAATGGGAGAAATCGGTATGCATTGCCGCGGTCAATGGCCATCGGGCAGAACGCCGAGCTGCGGCATCCGCGCCAGGCCGACCTCGCGCGCGTGTTCGACGAATCCCTTGTTGCGCCAGAAGAATGCGCCCGGCATGGTGGTCGGAATGACCAGGACGTAGAACAGGGCGCGGCCGAGGACGGCGGCAGGCAATGCGACAGCTGCCAGCGGCGCGAGCAGCGACAGTTGACCCGTGACGGCCATGGCGAGCGCCAGCGCGAAGGCGAGCCCGAGCAGGCCGTTGCGCAGCAGATAGGGCCAGCCGTAGCGTGTCGTCTGCTCGTAATGGGAGGCTGCACCTTCGTCGCCGCGCGCCTTCAGATCGCGGGCATGGGCCAGCAGTCCGAGCCCCTCCAGGGCGACGCCCGCGGCGATGGCGCTGCCGAGTACTGCGGCGAGTGCCGGGGTGATCGCGCCTGTGGCAGTGCCGATCAGTGCCAGCAGCAGGCCGCCGAACGTGAGCGCGGTGCCGACGAAGGCCGCCGCCGTGTGCCAGTGGTCCCAGAACGGGCGCGCTGGTATGCGATAGAGCTTGATCATGTAATAGCCGCCGAACGCCAGACCAAGCAAGGCCATGACGGCGCTGGCTGGCTTCAGGACATCAGCGACAGGCAAACCAGGCAGTAGCGTGAACAACGTGTAACCGGCCAGACCGCCAAAGAACAGCGACACGCCGGCGATCTCGCGGCTCACGGGTGACAGGCGCAAGTTGTTGAAGCCGCGGTAGAAGCGCAGCGGTTTGCCCAGGTGCATGTTGAGCCTGAACAGACCGTAGGCCATCAGGGCGAGCATGACCAACAGCGTCGTCAGGCTGTTCAGCGCTTCCAATCCCGGCAGCATGAGCATGACGAAGGCGCCCATCACGGTCTGCACGCTCAGCGTGAACGCAATGTGGGCATTCTCGTGGGAACCGAGCAGCTTCTTCAGGTTCCACTGGCGCTCGAAACCGTATTTGGGATCCAGCACCGGCGTGAACTTCCCGGTGCCGTCGTCGCGATGGTATTTGAGCGGCTGGCTGTCCACCCGAACCATGTCGCGCTGGGTGGTGCGCGTCTGCTGGAAGCGGATGTTGGGATGGGTGATGTCGGTGCGCGGGAAGCCGGGGATCTCCGCCTTGGCCTGGCTGCGTCCTTCGGGAATGTTCTCGATGACGCCGAAGTCCAGCGCTTTGCCCAGGCAGGCCGCGACGCAGGCGGGCTTCAGTCCGACCTCGAGCCGGTCCACGCACATGTTGCACTTGGACACCTGACCTTTCACGGGGTCCAACTGCGGCGCGTTGTAGGGGCACACCCAGGTGCAGTAGCCGCAGCCGAAGCAGATGTCCGGGTCCTGCAACACGGCGCCGTATTCCGCGAACTTGGTGTAGGCGCGCGTCGGGCAACCCTTGAGACAGACCGGGTTGTCGCAGTGGTTGCAGGCCATGGAAATATTGATGCGCTGGTAGTTCGGGTACGTGCCGCCCTCGACGAAGCCCACCGAGCGGAATGCGATGTGCGCCGGGTTGTCGTTCTTCTCCGAACAGGCCGCTTCGCAGGCGTGGCAGGCGATGCAATTGTCGGCGTTGAAGAAGAACCCGTGCTGCTTGTAGCGGTTGGGATTGGCGCCGATATCGGGGTTGCCGTTGATGCGCAGGCTGGCACCGCGCAGGGGATCGCCCTCCGGCACGGTCTCGATCGGTTTGCCGTAACGGTTGAGCGGCTGGCTGGAAGGATCGTTGAGACGCGCGTAATCCGGTTCGTCGGGGCGTGCCGGAAAGATGCTGCGCCGCTCTTTGGCGTTCGTTGGTGTGCTGTCGTGCTCCTTCGAACCAGAGGGGCGGGCGCCGACGTTCTCCAGGGCAACGCCGGTCGATGGGTGCGACAGTTCAGCTTGTCCGCTTTCGCCGAAATGACGAATCGTTGTCGTGGCGGTGTTCATGATCAGAACGTCCTCATCTCCATGGAGAGCTTCGCCGCCGCCGCCTGATCGGCGATGCGCTCGATGCGCACGGCAGACTGCTTGTATGCCGGCTGGCGCGAGTAGGGATCGAGCAAGCCCAGGGTCAGGCGGTTGGCGCAGTCGTGGAAGTGGAAGGGCAGGAAGACCATGTTCTTCGGCACCCGCTGGGTGGGCATGGCCATGGCCACGGCGTCCGAGCGGCGCGACACCAGGCGCACGTACTCGCCGCGGCGAATGCCCAGCTCCGCCGCCGCATCCGGATTGATCTCGATGAACGGGATCGGGCTGAACTTGTTGTTGTTGCCGATCTTGCCGGTCTTGGTGCGGCCGTGCCAATGCTCGATGAGGCGGCCGGTATTGAGCCAGAAGGGGAACATCTCATCGGGCACTTCGTTGTTGTCGATGAACGGCAGGGGGATGAGCTTGGCCCGGCCATCCGGAAAGCTGAACGTGCCGTCCGCGGTGTACAGCCGCTTGCCGCCCTTGGGCGGTGTCTCGCCGCGTTGCCGCTGCTCGGCGGTGTAGGGCCACTGGATGCCGCGGTTGCGCTCGATCAGCTCGTGGTCCATGCCGGAGATGTCGGCCAGCCGTCCGCGCGAGATCTCGCGCATCTCCAGGAATATGTCAGCAGCGTTCTCGGGAAACTTCACCCGGCCTTCCCTGTTGAACCGCTCCGCCACCCGGTTGAAGATCCACAGGTCCGGCTTCGCCTCGCCGGGGGGCAGCGTCACCGGCTTGACGCGGTTGATGCGCCGCTCGGTGTTGGTCATGACACCATCCTTTTCCGCCCAGGTGCCGGCGGGCAGAAAGACATGGGCATACTGGGCGCTTTCGCTGTCCTGATAGCAGTCCTGCACGCAGCAGAACTCCAGCTTCTCCATGGCCCTGCGGATGCGCGCCGTGTTGGGCAGCGAGGAGAGCGGGTTGGTGGCGATCAGCCATATGCCCTTGATTTGACCGGCCTCCATGGCCTGGTAGATGTCGGTCTGCAACATGCCCCGCTTCTTGGGGAAGAATTCCGGGTCCACGTTCCAGAACCTGGCCACTTCCTCGCGATGCTCGGGCACTTCCAGGAGCCGGTAGTTGGGCAGACCGGAGCAGGACGACCATTCCCGCGTGCCCATGGCGTTGCACTGGCCGGTGATGGACAGGGAGGTGCCGCCCGGCTTGCCGATGTTGCCGGTGATCAGCGCCAGGTTGTTGATGCCCACCACGCCATCGGAGCCGTGGGTGGATTGGTTGATGCCCATGGTCCAGATCTGCATGGCCGCCTCGGCCTTGGCGAAGGTGCGCGCCACGACGCGGATCGTGTCTTCGTCGATGCCGCAGATCTTCGACGCGGTGACCGGATCGTATTTCTCCACTTCGGCGCGCAGGGCGTCGACGCCGATGGTGTTGGCGTCGATGTAGCGCTGGTCGTGCAGGCCCTCCTTGAAGATGACATGCATCAGGGCGTTTTGCAGCACCACGTCGGTGCCGGGCCGGATGGGCAGATGCATGTGGGCGTTCTGCGCCAGCATGGTGACGCGCGGGTCCACCACGATCAACGGGAAGTTACGCTTCTCCTGGGCCTCCTTCAGGCGCCAGTAGATGATGGGGTGTTGCTCGGGCAGGTTGGAGCCCCAGGCGATCAGACAGTCGGTGTGCTCGAAGTCTTCGTAGCATCCGGGCGGGCCGTCGGACCCGAAGGAGCGCTTGTAGCCGGACACGGCCGAGGACATGCACAGCGTGGTGTTGCCGTCGTAGTTGTTGGTGCCTATGAGCCCCCGCGTCAGCTTGCCCAGGGTGTAGAACTCCTCGGTGAGCATCTGGCCGGTGGAGATGATGGCGAACGAGTCCCGCCCGTACGCCGCCTGGATGCGCACGATCTCGTCGTGCAGCGTGTCGAGGGCTGCGTCCCAAGTGGCGGGCCGCCATTCGTCGTGCCAGCGCGCGCGCATCAGCGGCTTCGTGCCGCGGCCGGCGGAGGTGAACAGTTCGTGCTCGAAGATACCCTTGAGGCAGAGCTTGCCACGGTTCACGTCGGCATCGGCGACACCCCGCGAGGCCACCGGCTTGCCCTCGGCATTCAGTCCGACTTCGATGGAGCAGCCGGTGGAGCAGTAGCCGCAGGCGGCATACTTCCACTCGACCACGCCCTTGTCGGCGATCTTGATCGGGTTCTTTTTGCGACGGCCGAACAGCATCTTTCAGTCCCCCGCTCAGGCTTCCAGCATTTCGAACTCGCGCGACAGCTCGCTCTTCACGGCGCGCTCCGCCCAGGGATCCTTGTAGTCGCGCAGCGCGTAGAGCAGCCGCTCATAGAGCGCCTTGCGGTTGGCGGCGTCGTCCACCACCTTGCTCTTGACGTAGTCGAGGCCGACGCGGGTGACGTAGTGCACCGTGCGCTCCAGGTAGTAGCCTTCCTCGCGGTAGAGCTGTAGGAAGGCGCCGGAGTACTCCAGCACCTCCTCGTCGCTCTTCACCTTGCACAGGAACTGGGCCACCTCGGTCTTGATGCCGCCGTTGCCGGCGATATAGATCTCGTAGCCGGAATCGACGCCGATGACGCCCACGTCCTTGATGCCGGCCTCGGCGCAGTTGCGCGGGCAGCCCGACACGGCCAGCTTCACTTTGTGGGGCGACCACATGCCGAACAGCATCTTCTCCAGCTTGACGCCCATGCTCATGGACAGTTGCGTGCCGAAGCGGCAGTGCTCGGCGCCGACGCAAGTCTTCACCGTGCGAATGGACTTGCCATAGGCATGGCCGGAAACCATGCCGGCCTTGTTGAGGTCGGCCCATACCCTGGGCAGGTCTTCCTTCTTGATGCCGAGAAGGTCGACGCGTGCGCCGCCGGTCATCTTGACGGTGGGCACGTTGTACTTCTCGGCGACGTCGGCGATGACGCGCAGCTCGGCCGGCGTGGTAAGGCCGCCCCACATGCGTGGCACGACGGAGAAGGTGCCGTCCTTCTGGATATTGGCGTGGGCGCGCTCGTTGATGAAGCGCGACTGGGGATCGTCGTGGGCCTCGTGGGGCCAGGTGGACACCAGATAGTAGTTGAGGGCCGGGCGGCAGGTGGCGCAGCCGTTGGGCGTCTTCCAGTCCATGAACTGCATGGCCTCGGCAATAGTGAGCAGTTTGTTCTCGCGGATGGCCTTGCGCACCTCGCCGTGGGAAAGATCGGTGCAGGCGCACACCGGCTTGTCTTTGCTGTCCGCTGGTTGGTAGGCGCCGCCGACGCAGGAGGCGAGAATCTGTTCCACCAGACCGGTGCAGGAACCGCAGGAGCTCGATGCTTTGGTGTGCTTGCGCACGTCCTCAAGGGTGAACAGGCCGTTTTCCTTGATGGCCTTGACAATGGTGCCCTTGCACACGCCGTTGCAGCCGCAGATCTCGGCGTCGTCGGACAGCGCAGCGGCGCTGCTGGCCCCCTTGTGTCCGACGTCGCCCAGGTGGTGCTGGCCGAACATCAGGTGGTCGCGCATCTCGTGAATGTCCTGGCCGTCCTTGAGCAGCTGGAAATACCAGGCACCGTCCACCGTGTCGCCGTACATGACGGCGCCGACGATCCTGTTGTCCCTGAGCACGAGTTTCTTGTACACGCCGCCCGCCGGATCGTGCAGCACGATTTCCTCGGTGTTGCCCCCGCCCATGAAATCACCGGCAGAAAACAGATCGATACCGGTGACTTTGAGCTTCGTGGAGGTGACCGAGCCGGTATAGCGGCCGATGCCGTAGTGGGCGAGGTGATTGGCCGCCACTTTCGCCTGCTCGAACAGCGGCGCTACCAGTCCGTAAGCGATGCCGCGGTGGGAGACGCACTCGCCCACGGCATAGATGCGCGGGTCGAAGGTCTGCATGGTGTCGTTCACCACGATGCCGCGGTTGCAGTGAATGCCCGAGGCCTCGGCCAACTCGGTGTTGGGCCGGATGCCGACGGCCATCACCACCAGATCGGCGGGAATGGAGTCGCCGTCCCCCCGCTCGTCGCCGGGGCCGGGCTTGAACTTGATGGCGCATACGCGCCCCGACTCGCCCTTGATCAACGCCTCGGTCTGCCTTTCCAGCAGGAACTTGAGTCCCTTCGCCTCCAGCGACTTTTGCAGCATGCCGGCGGCGGCGCGGTCAAGCTGGCGCTCCATCAGCCACGGCATGAGATGCACCACGGTGACGTCCATGCCACGCAGCTTCAACCCGTTGGCGGCCTCCAGACCGAGCAGTCCGCCGCCGATGACGACGGCGTGCCTATAGCGGGAAGCGGCGTCGATCATCTCGTCCGTGTCGCGGATGTCGCGATAGGAAATGACACCCGGGAGATCGCCACCCGGCACGGGCAGCATTACGGGATTGGAACCGGTGGCGAGCAGCAGCCGGTCGTACTGGGCTTCTGTGCCGTCGGCGGCGATGACCTTTCGTGCCCGGCGATCGATACGTGAAATCTTCTTGTTCAGGTGCAGCGTGATGCCGTGCTGGCCATACCAGTCCACATCGTTGAGCATGATGTCGCGGATCGTCATCTCACCGGCCAGCACCGGCGAGAGAAGAATGCGGTTGTAGTTGGCGTGGGGCTCGGCGCCGAAAACGGTGATGTCGTACATGTCCGGGGCGATCTTGAGCAGTTCCTCGATGGACCGCACGCCCGCCATGCCGTTGCCGACGAGAACCAGCTTCATCTTCTTCATCTTGCAATGTCTCTCTTCCGAAGGGGAGTGCCCTGCACACACAAGGCAGATAAGAACCAACGAGCAAGCGCTGTGCCATGCCGGCAATGACAGGCGTTATCGTGCGGCAGGTCACGTTGTGGCGCGGCGTTGCGCCATCGCCTTGCACTGTGCTGGTGCGGCGTGCTGAACTCTGGTGCGTGATTGCGACTGATCAGGCTGCCCGCGCGTGGGCGCCGAGGGCGATAATGGCTTTCGCCTGATTGAAATCGTCTGTCTTGCCGGCGCCGTACACACAGCATGCGAGCTGATTGGCGAGCGGCGGCGGCAGCGGCGTGCGGCCGTCCAGAACACCGCGAATCCAAGCTGCGGTTGCCCGTGCGTCGACGCCTTGCGGCAGATTCCGGGTGTGGCTGACCGGCGTGTGCTCCGCCGCGAACAACGAAACCACCATGCCGTCGGTCACAAGCTCCAGCGTCGGGCGGCACTGCGGGTCGGCATAGGCTTCGCCTTCGGTCGCGCGCATGACGAGCGCACGCGTCCCGGATAGAGCAACGAATTCGCGCAGCGTCGCGCAGTCGGCGTCGCGCGAAGCGGGGATCAGCCGCAGGCTGTGTCCTGCGAACGGATCGAGGGTCTTCGCAGCCGCGTGCGCGCAGTTGCGCATGCCGAGCATTCCGCGCAGGCTGAGCAGACTCGCCAGACCGGGCGCCAGCGCGCTCAGTGGCACGAGCGCGAGGTTGGCGCGCTGCAGCTCGTTTTGCGCTTCGGCCAAAGACGAGCAGGGCAGCACGCCAAGTTCGCGAAATACCGCTGCGCTGCTTACCCCGCCGTAAGCCTCGAGCGTGCAATGCACCAGCACCGGCACCTCCAGACGCGCCAGCAGCAGCGCAACCAGTGGCATCAGATTGGGATGCACGTGGGCGCCGTGGTAGCTCGGTATCACCACTGGCAGGACACGATCATGGGAGGGCAGGAGCTGGCAGGTGCGGCGCGCTAGCGCGCTATGGAACCCCTGCAGTTCGGCAACCGTGGTTCCCTTTAGGCGCAGTGCTGCCAACAGCGCGCCGAGCTGGATGTCGGGAACCGCCTGATCGAGCATGGCCGCGAATACTTGCTCGGCCTCGTCTGATGAAAGCGCCGACGGACTATCTGAGTTGCATAGTTCGCGTATTAGTTGCGGCAGATTCAACGTTGTCTCCGACGTTATTGTGGGCGGCAACGGGCCGTCTCGTGCTGCCGCGGTAACAGACTGCCATCTCGGAAGCGCGGGCGTGACGCCCGCATAGGAGTTGGTTGCTGCGCATGACGGTTTGGGCTAGCAACGTGCGTGCCATGGGGTACGCGCACAGACCCAGTGCCGGCGTTACGTTAGCGGGAGCCTTGCCGGATGGTACTGATTGCCGCCGATCCTGGTGCATGAGTGGCCGGCGTGCATCACAGTGGTGCAGAGGGGCATCAGGCCGCAGGGCCATGAAGGTATACAATGGCCGGCCTCGGCGACCATACACTGCATGGATTTCGTTTACTTCCGTTGTGCTGCCGGAGGATGGCCGGCAAGTCAGGACACATGACCCGTGGCAATCAAAGCCGGCCGACCAACCGCACCCGGCTGATCAACGCAAAGCGTTTCCGCGCGCTGGCGGCGGCGCCGGTGGGCATCTTCGGCACCGACCCGCAGGGGACGCTTGCTTTCGCCAATCGTCGGGCATTCGAAATCGCCGGCATCGCACCGAGGGAAGCGCTGGAGGATGCGTTGCTCGCGCCCCTGCACGATGACGATCGGGATCGCGTCGTGGCGGCGTGGCGCTCGGCGTTGGCGCAGAGCGTGCCGTTTCGCTCCGAGCACCGCCTCGTCCGAGACGATGGTGCGGCGGTGTGGGTGTTGGTTCAGGCGGTGCCAGAGGTTGATGAGCAGGGCAGCATTGCCGGCTGGATCGGAACGCTGAGCGACATCACCGAGCGCAAGCGCACCGAACTGGAGCTCGAAGACACGTCGCGCCGCCTGCGCCGGCTCACCGCACACATCGAATCCGTGCGTGAGGAGGAGAGTGCACGCATGGCACGGGAAGTGCATGATCAGCTGGGCAGCACGCTGACGATGGTGAAGCTGGGGCTGGCAACGGCGCTGGAGAAGATCGAGGCCGGGCAGCCCCTGCACGAGCGGCTAACGTCCCTTCTTGGGCTTACGGAAGGCGCCCTGCAGACGGTGAAGAAGATCTCCTCGGCACTGCGGCCGGCCATGCTCGACACGCTCGGCCTGGTGGCGACAGTCAAGTGGCACGCAGAGGAGTTCACGCGGCTGACAGGCATTCGGGCCGAGTTGCGCCTGCCCGAGTACATCCGCTTGTCATCGCAGCGCGCCACCGCGGTATTTCGCATCATTCAGGAGGCGCTGACCAATGTCGCGCGCCACTCTCAAGCGAAGACAGTTGCCATCCACGCGCGCAAGAGCCGCGGCGAGTTGGTGGTCAGGATCGCCGACGACGGCGTCGGCATGGGCGGTGACAGCCAGTCCGGCACGGGTACCTTCGGTCTTCTGGGCATGCGCGAACGCGCCCTCTATCTCGGCGGTGAGGTGATCATCGAGGCCGCGGCGGCTGGCGGAACGACGGTAACGCTCCACCTGCCCCTGGAGGACCCCGGTCATTCAAAGCAACGACGGGAGGCCGCCCATGGTGCGGATACTGATCGTCGATGACCATGTGGTGGTGCGCGAAGGGCTCAAGCAGTTCCTTGCCGAAACACCCGACATGACCATCGCCGGCGAGGCGAGTTGCGCGCGCGAGGCGCTGGCCATGATCAAGAGCGGGCAATGGGACCTGGTTCTGCTCGACATAGCCATGCCGGATCAGAACGGGCTCGCCGCGCTCAAGCGTATCAAGCGGGAAAAGCCCGGACTGCCGGTGCTGATCTTCAGCAACTTCTCCGAGGACGAGTACGCGTTGTCCAGCCTGAAGGCTGGTGCCGCGGGCTACCTGAGCAAGGACAGCACGCCCGAGCAATTGCGCGAGGCCATCCGCCGCGTAGTGCAGGGCGGCCGTTACGTTGGTCCCGGTCTGGCGGAGAAGCTGCTTTCCGACAGCATTCCGAAGCAGGAGCAGGCAGCGCACGAGCGATTGAGCCGTCGCGAGTTTGACATACTCATTCGCATTGCCGGAGGGCGCTCCCTGACCCAGATCGGCGAGGACCTGCATCTGAGCGTCAAGACTATCGGCACCTATCGCAAGCGAATTCTGGAAAAGCTGGCCATGGGCAGCAATGCCGAGCTGACGCGCTATGTCGTAAAGCATCGCCTCGACGAATAGGGGCGGGCGCCGAAACGCATCGCCCGGGACGGCGCTTTGTAGGAAGAATCTTACGACCGTGGGGCGCAATTCCTACACACATTCAGAAGGGGCTGATAGCCTTCGTGGCACGAATCAAGGACCATTGCGCCTTCATTGCGGAAACAGCGTGAACTTTCCGGAAGAACCCGGGTCTGCCTTGCTGCGGGTCGTGATTTCCGGCCAGGCATACGAACTGCTGTAACGTTGCGGTACCACACTGCGCGCGCTGCCCCTGACGACGCCCGACGCAGACAAAAGCCGTTCGGTCCGTCGGCACCCGGGCGGAGCGGCACGAAATGCGGGGGCGCAAACTCACTTTTCCAACCCAGGATTGGAGGTACTTATCATGATTCATGCAGCGGATTCGTTCGGCACGTTGTTCAAGTGCAATGTCGATGCAACGCGGCGTTACGCCATCTGGGTGCTTGACGGCGTCGAGCGCGTCGTCAAACTGCAACTCGATACTTTTGAAACGTTGTGCGCGGAAACAGGCAAGGCCGCGCAGGCGAGCTTGCCGAAAGGTGCGTTGTACGCACCGTTGCCGCGCTGGGACTCGACGGTGCAGGAAACCACGCAGCACACGGTAGATCTGGTGCGTTCTTACTCCGACGCGGCCAAACATTGGCTGGCCGAATTCAATGGGATCCTGCAGGAGCAAGAGCACGCGTTCAACCGGCATCTTGTCGAAAGCGTGGAAGAGTTCGTCGATTTTGCCGGCATGCGGGAAGGACGGGCCGCTGGCGAGCGTCGTCGCGAGCCGGCGCACGTCGAGCGTAAGTCGTCGCACAAGCTCGCGGCATAGCGAGCGCCAGGTCTGCCTCCGACCCCGCGCGTCGGTCGTGGGAACGGGGGTGACCGGAAACGGAGGAGACAGGTATTGAAAGCGATAACCAGCGAAATCGTAGAAGTGGTCGGCAAACGTGCGGCGGGCGCACTGCCGGCCGGGACGGGGCCGCAGGGCTACCGGCTTGCGCCGGGCTTCTATCTTGTTCTGTGGCCGATGGCACGGCCGTGTCGCGATGCTGCGCGGCAGGCCCGCTACTTCGGGCCGTTTTCCGAGCGCTCGGTGGCGGAGCGACTCAAAACCGGCGCTGCCTACCTCGGCATCATCGCCGCGCGCGAGACTGTGGTGCGCACCGAAGCCAGCTGTGCCGTTGCCGCCTGATTGCCCCTTTTGCGCAGGCTGCGAAGCGTGTAATCTCTGACGCTCGAATACTCGAGCGGCGACAAGCTCTTCAGCCTGACCACAGCGAAGCACCTACACATCTGCGCGCCGGGGCGTGCCGATGCGCGTGTGAAGACCACTGCATCGTCGCGGTCGGAGTACCGTAAGCCAAAGGAGGCAGCGACGTGCAGGTCGGATTCATCGGACTCGGCATCATGGGGCGTCCCATGGCCATCAACGTCGCCCGGGGCGGCCATTCCCTTCACGTCTGGGCGCGTCGTCCCGAGGCGCTCGAGCCGCTGACTGCCGTCGGTGCCCGCGCGTACGGCAGCGCCGCAGACGTTGCGCGCCATTCGCAGGTCGTGATCACGATGGTTGCCGATGCACCCGACGTGGAACAGGTGACTGTTGGCGCCGGCGGCATTGCCGAAGGCGCCAAGCCCGGGCTGATCGTGATCGACATGAGCACCATCGCTCCGGCTGCGGCCGCGCGCATCGCCGCGAACCTGAACGAGTCGGGCGTAGCCATGCTCGATGCCCCCGTCTCCGGCGGCGAGGTGGGGGCAATCAACGCCACGCTGTCCATCATGGTCGGCGGCAGCGCCGAAGCGTTTGGCCGCGTCAAGCCTATCCTCGAATGCATGGGAAGGAACATCGTGCATGTAGGCGCCTGCGGCGCCGGGCAGGTGGCCAAGGCGTGCAACCAGATCGTCACCGGCATGGGCGTGGCGGCAGTGGCCGAGGCACTGAATTTCGCCCGGAAGAGCGGCGTGGATCCGGCCCGCGTGCGCGAAGCGCTACTGGGCGGATTCGCCTACAGCAAGATCCTGGAGAACCACGGCCAGCGCATGCTGGACCGCAACTTTAAGCCCGGCTTCAAGGCGTGGATGCATCAGAAGGATCTGCGCATCGTGATGGAGGAAGCCCATCGCCTGGGCCTGATGCTGCCTGGCGCGGCGGCCACGGCGCAGATGTTCAACGCCATGGTCGGCAGCGGGCTGGGCGAGGAAGATTCCATCGCCATGCTCAAGCTGCTCGAGCGCATGAGTGGCGTGAATGAATAGTCAGCGCGGACCGCGCGCAGGGCGCGGAGCGACGAAGACTTCAGCCTTTCCTCTGCGTCCTCTGTGGTGAAGACAGCGGGGCGCGCATGACATGAAGCTCGGTTTCATTGGTCTCGGCGTCATGGGCCGGCCGATGGCGTTGCATCTCATGCGCGCCGGGCATGACATGGCGGTGTTTGCGCGCCGGCCGGACGCGATGCAGCCGCTGCTCGCCGCCGGCGCGTGCGCCTGTGCCAGTGCGGCCGATGTCGCCCGTCGTGCGGGAGTGGTATTCACCATGGTGACGTCGAGCGAGGACGTGATCGACCTTGCCCTGGGCGAAAACGGCATCGTCGAGGGCGCCGCGCCCGGAACGGTCCTGGTCGACATGAGCACCATCGCGCCTTCGGCCGCGCGGCATATCGCAGCAGAGCTGGCGGCACGTGGCCTGCACATGCTCGACGCGCCGGTTTCCGGCGGCGAGCAGGGAGCGATCAACGCCACCCTGGCGATCATGGTCGGTGGTGACGAGGCGGTGCTGGAGCGGGTTCGCCCGCTTCTGCAAGCCTTGGGCCGGACCATCGTGCATATCGGCGCGAGCGGCGCCGGGCAGGTAGCCAAGGCGTGCAATCAGTTGATCATGGTCGCTGCCATCGAAGCTGCCGCCGAAGCTCTGGCACTGGCGCGCAGCAGCGACGTCGATCCGGGCAAGGTGCGCGAGGCTCTGGCGGGAGGTTCCGCCGGCAGCCGGGTGCTCGATTTGTTTGGCATGAAGATGGCTGCGCGCGATTTCAAGGCACTGGTCCAAGCGCGGTTGCATCACAAGGACTTCGGATTGCTATTTGGCGACGCGGTTCGGCTGGGCACACCGCTGCCCATAGCGGCCCAGGTGTGGCAGCAGCTCAACGCCCTCGTGGCTTGCGGCTGGGGCCGTGAGGACACCTCCAGCCTGCTGCTCGTGCTGGAACGGGCATCCGGCGCCGGCAATTGATCTGCGCAATCCTGCTCCAGGTCGCCGCGCGCATGCCGCGAAAAGAACTCCAGACGTGGCATCGCTTGGCCCTGGCGTGCTGTCTTTCCGCGCTGCTGTGGGGATGCGTCGGGCTGGGCACGATCCGCGAGCGGCCGACGGTGGCGCTGGCGGGTATCCGTGTGCTCGATCTGGGTCGAACCGAGCAGCGCTTCACCCTGCTGCTGCACGTAAGTAATCCCAATGACGTGGACATCCCCCTGAACGGCCTCAACTACGTGGTCGAGGTCAACGAATCGCCGCTTGCCAGCGGGGCCAGCGATCAGACGGTGACCATTCCCCGTCATGGCGAAGCCGTGCTGGAGGTGAGTGCCGTGAGTGATCTCCGCGGCCTGATGCGCAAGTTGGGCGAGTCCCGCAGAGAAGGCCGGAAATCCGTTGCCTACCGCGTGCATGGGCAGATACATGCCGGTCAATTGGGAATCGTCCTACCCTTTGATCGCAAAGGCGAGGTGGCGTTAGCGGAACTGTTGCGAGGCGCCGGCAGCGCGACCGCGCCGTCGGGGATGTGATTGCATGGACGTTTTCGCGGTGGCGCATGGGTGGCGCCGCTTGCCGCGACGGTCAGAGGGTCGAATCGAGTACGCCGCAGAGCTGCTCGACGAGCAGTTGCCGCCCGCTGCGCTTGGCGAGGAACGCGGTGACGCCGGATTCGAACGCCATGTCCTGCCAAGCCTGTCCTTCGAGTCCGCTGACCATGATGATCGGCAGGTGCGCCCAGGCCGGATCGGCGCGCAACGTGCGAGTCAGGCGGAAACCGTCGATGCCGGGCATCGAGCCATCTGTGATGACTGCCGAGTAGCGGTTGTTCCGGCACAGCTGCAGTGCGGCTTCGCCCGATCCGGCCTCGGTAACGTCAAATCCCGCCTTATACAGGGGGCCGCACAAGAGCATGCGGTCGTCCGGATCGTCGTCGACGACGAGCAATGCCCTGTCTGCCAAAGCTGTGAATGTCACCTGAAAAGCTCCCAAGCTGAGTTGGCGTCGACCTCGTTAATCGGCGCCCGTTGGCGCCACGGTTGGTCTGATCTCCTCCGTCGGGAAGGGAGTGGCCGCGTCGGGCCGATGTTTGTCTGGCGAGCGCCGCGAACAACTTCGCCGGCGCTGCCGGAGTCCGCTAACGTTGAGCGCTCGCCGACAAGGGGCTGGGGGTGCGGGGGAGGCTCAAGCCGGTTGTCCGGTGTGCTGTGGGGAGGCTGCAGTGCGCGCCTGAACAACGGGAACTCAGGACGAATAATGCGCCAACGCGGCATCCGTGAAAAGCGGACGAACTGGTAATTTTTTGCCGGTGTTTGTCCTACACCAGGCCGTCCTGCCGGCCGTAGGATTTGAACTTCTCCAGCACTGTCGCCATCTCCTCGTCCGGGAGTATCACCGGTTCCCCTGCCTGCAGCACCCGCCAATACTGCTCGCACAGTGCTTCGAACTCGATGGCCAGGGCCAGCGCATGCTTCAGGTCATAGCCGAAGACGATCATGCCGTGATTGGCCAGAAGGCAGGCGCAGCGCCCGTGCAAGGCATCCAGAGCATGATCGGACAGTGCCTGGGTGCCGAACGTGGCATAGGCGGCGCAGCGCACGGAAGCACCGCCGAAGCGGGCGATCATGTAGTGAAACGCCGGAATGTCGCGGCGCAGACAGGCAAGCGCGGTGGCAAAAGGCGAGTGGGCGTGGATGATGGCCCCAGCATCGGCACGGCTGGCGTAGATGTCGCGATGGAAGCGCCACTCCGACGATGGCTGGCGTCCACCATGCGAGCGTCCACCGAGATCGACGGCGACGATGTCCTGCGTGGCCATCTCGTCGTAGGCCAGTCCGGTCGGTGTGATGAGGAATGCCGGCGGCAGTCCGGGTGCGTCGATGCGCGCGCTGACATTGCCCGCGCTGCCGCGGTTCAATCCGGCGGCGCACATGGCCCGCGCGGTATCGACCACCGCCTGCCGGACATGGAGTTCGTCAGGCGACATGCTATGCGAAGCGCGTGCCGCCGTGGGGGCAGCCGGCGCCGCGAGACCTTCGCTGCACCGGCACGGCCTTGCTTACGCCTGAGGCGGGATGCGCAGCACCTGCCCAGGGTAGATCTTGTCGGGGTGCGACAGCATCGGCTTGTTTGCCTCGAAGATTGTCATGTACTTGTTGGCATTGCCGTAGTATTCCTTGGCGATCTTCGACAGCGTGTCGCCCTTGACGACCGTGTAGAACTGCGCCTCCGGCTCGCTGCGATCCACGGTCATCATGTCGTTGACCGAACTCACGCCATCGACGTTGCCGGCCGAGAGGATGATCTTTTCCTTGGTCTGCTGATCCGGCGCAACGCCATACACCGTTGCCACGGAGTCGGCAAAGGTCACGGTCAAACCCGTTGCCTTCAATCCCAGCGCTTCGATGTACGTCTTGATGGCGTTGCCGGCAGCATCGTTCAGGCGCTGCACGTTCTCCGACGTCGGGCTCTGTGCCGCCGCGTCCTGGGCGGCCTTCGCCTCTCCCTTGCCGAAAAGCTTCTCGCCTGCTTCCTTGATAAAGCTGAACAGTCCCATTGCGTACCTCCCGAAAGAACTTGGTTGCGGCCGTGGTTCTCGACTGGCCTGATGACGGGGTGCTGCGCCTTGCGCCATGATGCCACCCGACAGCGCATACCCTACCACACTACGGTGACGGACATGCCGCGCTGCCCGTACCGGAATGTGAAATTGGGTTACGGTGCGCGCTGTGCGACGAGCAGCAGCGTCAGATGTGCGCACGGTCGAACGCGGCGCGCAGCGCGTCCGGGGACAGCACGCCGCGCTCGCAGATGATGCCCGTAATCAGCCGCGCCGGGGTGACATCGAAAGCCGGATTGTCGACGCTCGTGTCGCCAGGCGAGAGCATGACGCGCATCGGCCGTCCGTGGCTGTCGAGCCCGACGATCGCCCGTAGCTCGTCGCCGCTGCGGCTCTCGATCGGAATCGCGTCGCCCGTCGGGCAGTTCCAGTCGATGGTGGAGCCTGGAGCGGCGACGTAGAACGGCACGCTGTTGTCATCGGCGGCGAGCGCCTTCATGTAGGTGCCGATCTTGTTCGCGGCATCACCGTTGGCGGCGATGCGATCGGCGCCAACGATAACCAGATCTACCGCGCCGCGCCGCATGAGGTGACCGGCGGCATTGTCGGCAAGCAGGGTATGCGGCAGTCCCGCCTGACGCAGCTCCCACGCGGTCAGCAAGCCTTGGTTGCGCGGCCTGGTCTCGGAGACGAGAACGCGTACCCCGACGCCGGAGGCCTGGGCGGCATAGATCGGCGCCAGTGCCGTTCCGTAAGCCACTGTTGCCAGCCAGCCGGCATTGCAGTGAGTCATGACGTTGATACAGCGGTGTTTCTCGCGGGCGAGGGTTTCGATCAGCGTCAGGCCGTGCTCGCCGATGGCATGATTGGTGGCCGCATCCTCGGCACATAGCGCGCGCGCCTCGTTCAGCGCGGCATGGGCACGTTCGGCCGGCGCGAGCGGCGCGAGGCGCGCGCGCATGCGGGCGATTGCCCAGTGCAGGTTCACGGCAGTAGGACGCGTCCCGGCCAGGGTGACCAGGGCCTGATCGAGGGCTTCGTCGCCTGCGTCCTCGCGCAGGGCCAGGGCGACGCCGTAGGCGGCCGTGGCGCCGATCAGGGGTGCGCCGCGCACCTGCATCGAGCGGATGGCATGGGCGGCGTCGTCCAGACTGGACAGACGGCGCTCGACCAGTCGATGGGGCAGCTGCGTCTGGTCGATGACGATGACTACATCGCCTTCGTCCCGGATGGTGCGCAACGCATGCAGAAGCCCGAACCTGGTATCCACGGCCGAATCCCTTCCTTGCATTCTAGTTCATGGCGCGCAGCGCCTTGATAGAGAATGCAACCCTTTTGGCAGAGGCACGGGTAGGGGGTCGGCGGCGCCGCGACGATTCGTTTCCACCGATTGCCCCGGGGCCGGGCCGGTCGTGCGGCGCCGGGCCGCTAAGCGTGCCGCGATTGGCTTGTGGCGCGGGTTCTGCCACAATCGGCGGCGCCAGCATCTCCGATTTCGTGCCAGTGCCCCGCTATCCTGCGACCATTTCATCCCGCCTGCCGCAGGTGGGGACGACCATCTTCACGGTGATGTCCCGGCTGGCCAACGAGTGCGGCGCCATCAACCTCTCCCAAGGCTTTCCCGATTTCTCCGCCGCGGACGCGCTATTCGAACTGGTGGCCAGGCACATGCGTGCCGGCCACAACCAATATGCGCCCATGGCCGGCGCAGCGCCGTTGCGCGAGGCCATCGCGGCGAAGGTCGAAGAGCTCTACGGCGCCCGGTACGACCCGGAGGCAGAGATTACCGTCACGGCCGGGGCGACCCAGGCCATTTTCACGGCGGTGGCGGCGATGGTGCACCCGGGCGACGAGGTGATTGTGTTCGAGCCGGTCTATGACTCTTACGTGCCGTCCATCGAACTTAACGGCGGCACGGCGCGCTACGCGCGACTGCGCTTTCCGGACTACCGCCCTGACTGGAGCGAGGTGCGTGCCCTGGTGAGCCCACGCACGCGCATGATCATCGTCAACACGCCCCACAATCCCAGCGGCACGGTGTGGAGTGCCGCGGACATGGAAGAGCTGGAGCGCATAACGCGCGACACCGGCATCGTCGTCGTCGCCGACGAGGTCTATGAGCACATTGTCTTCGACCGGAATACACGCCAGTGCCGTCATGAAAGCGCGGCACGCTACCCGGCATTGGCCGAGCGGACGTTCATCGTCTCGTCCTTCGGCAAGACCTACCACGTTACCGGCTGGAAGATCGGTTATGTGCTGGCGCCGCGCGAGCTGACGACCGAATTCCGCAAGGCCCATCAGTACATCGTCTTTGCCGTCAACCACCCGGTGCAGCTTGCCCTGGCCGAGTTCGTGGCGCAGCGGGAGCGCTATCTCGGCCTGGCCGATTTCTACCAGGCGAAGCGCGACTTCTTCCGTGCCCAGCTCGAAGGTTCTCGCTTCCGCCTGCTTGCCTGTGCCGGAACCTATTTTCAACTCGCGGGTTTCGAGGCCATTGCCGACGAGCCGGACGTTGCCTTTGCCGAGCGCCTGACGCGCGAGGTTGGCGTGGCGGCGATTCCCGTATCCGTGTTCTACCGCGAACCGGTGGACCACAAGGTCATCCGCTTCTGCTTTGCAAAGTCGGAGAACACGTTGGCGGCGGCAGGGGAGCGGCTGCGCCGGGTCTGAGCCGGCCAACGCGCAGCCGGTCCGCTCGTCGTTTCAATACAGCACTTCGCGCCAGCGTCCGCTCGCCATCAGCGCGTTGCGCGTTTCGTTCCAGTTTTCGACGGAACCGGCGATGCGCACCATCGCCTTTTCTACCGCGCCCGCCATCGCAGTCGTTCCCGCCAAGTAGACGTGTGTGTCCGGGCCGTTCATCATTTCCCAGACTTCCGCAGCGTTGCTTTCGATCGCCTTGTCGAGTTCGATCGGCACGTCGAAATGGGGGCGCGGGCTGATGGCCTGATACGCCTTGAAGGTCGCCTGGTCGAAGTAGTTCGCAAGGTCGTTGTTCTCGTCGTTCATGTACAGCATTTCCAGGCCAGTGCGGGCGCCGTAGTAGAGGCGCACTTTGCCGCGCCAGCCGCCGGCCTTGTCATAGATCTGCCGGATCAGCGCCCGGAACGGCGCGATGCCGGTACCCATGCCGATCATGATGATGCCGGCACTGTTGTCGTCCGGCACCGGGAAGGGGTAACCAATCGGGCCGGCGAACTGGATGGTTGCACCCGGCGCGAGATCGCACAGGTAGTTGGATGCGACGCCGGCGTATTCTTCGCCGTTGAACTCGTCGATATAGAAACAGCGGCGCACGCACAGGCTGAAGCGCGTGCTGTCCTGGTTGTCCTGATCGACGTCCGCGATCGAGTACAGGCGCATATGAAACTTGTTGCCGAACTGGCCCGGCGCCATGACGCGAACGCAGTTGCCAGGCCTGCCGTCAAAGGAAAGATCGTCGATCCGGAAGATGAGTTGCCGGACTTCCTCCCGCGAGGCGGCGGGGGTTATGCGATCCGACTGAATCAGAACCGCAGCATGAAGTTTGCCGTCATCGGCACCGTTGCCAACAATCGTCTGCATTGTCATCCACTCCCTGATCCGGAACGTGATCTATGCGCGGCGGCGACGGATCCGGTTCGTCGCATCCCGCCGCGGCTTGTTTAGTCGCAGATCGCCCTGCACGCGGCAGGGTCCGCCGCGCAATTGCCGTCGCCATCCACCCGGCATTCCCCCTTGGTCCGGTGCACCATAGTCAGGCCGCCGCCATAGCTGCACACGAGCCGCGTCAGCTTGCCCTGCCGGGACGCGGCCATCTTGTTTGCCTTGGTGCCCTTGATCGAGGCGGCCGGCAGGTCGCATGAGAGATAGCCGTGAAAGCTGCCGTCGGCGGACTCCCAGAGCACGATGTTCTTCAGGCGGCGATAGCGCTCGAAGTTGGAGCACTCGTTGTCCGTGTCCTTGTCGTACATTCGCGCATTGTCGCTGCAATAGCCGGTGAAGGTGTACCTAAGCTCCTCTTCCGTAGGGCAGGTGCCCGCCTGCACCGCAGCGGACAGATCGGGGCAGGACACGGTGCCGGCGATGGCACCGCCGCACGCTAAAGCCGACGAGAGTAGGAACGCAGCCGCGCCCGACGAAACGAATCGATACGCCATGTGATATCCCGGGTTAGGAAGGATTGACGCCATGGCCGAAAACAAGGTGTTTCCGGCGGCGCTTCTGGCAGCATTTTGCACCCGGCGCCCGACGGACGCAAACGCGCCTGCACCCGCTGCGCGCAGCAGCAACGACCGCGCCCATGCGCGATGGTAATATAGCCCGCGACACGATGGCGGGACGAACCGGCAGCCTGCGGAATCCGATCGTGGATGTTCGAGCGCAGGGAGGCGTACAGGCATGAGCAGGCTCGCCACGGCGGTGCCGCCCAGACAGAAGAAGTCGGTCGCGCTGACCGGCGTGGTTGCGGGCAATACCGGCATCTGCTCGGTAGGGCGCAGCGGCAACGACCTGCACTATCGCGGCTACGACGTCATCGAACTTGCCGATCAGGCGACATTCGAGGAGGTCGCCTATCTGCTGCTCTACGAGCGTCTGCCCACGATCACCCAACTCAACCAGTATCGGAAAAAGTTGAAGCGGCTGCGTGGGCTGCCGGTCATGCTCAAGCCGGTACTGGAGAATCTGCCGGCCTCGGCCCACCCGATGGATGTGCTACGCAGCGGCTGTTCGGCACTTGGCACCATACTGCCCGAGGCGCAGGACCATAACGTCGGCGGGGCGCGCGATATCGCCGACCGGCTGATCGCGTCCTTCGCCTCCATGCTCCTGTACTGGTACCACTGGTCGCACAACGGCCGGCGCATCGAGACCGAAACCGACGACGAGTCCGTCGCCGCTCACTTCCTCCATCTGTTGCACGGCAAGAAGCCGAGCGAGCTTCATGCCCGGTCCCTCGATTGCTCGCTGGTGCTCTACGCGGAACACGAGTTCAACGCCTCCGCCTTCGCCGCACGCACGATTACCGGTACCGGCTCGGACATCTATTCGGCGATAACCGGCGCCATCGGCGCCCTGCGCGGCCCCTTGCACGGCGGCGCCAACGAGGCCGCCTTCGAGATTCAGAGCCGTTACCAAAATCCCGACCAGGCCGAGGAGGACATCCGCCGGCGTCTCGCCAATCGGGAGATCATCATCGGCTTCGGCCACCCGGTCTACACCATCGCCGATCCGCGCCATGCCGTAATCAAAAACATCGCGCGGCAGCTGTGCCAGGACGGGGACAACATGATGCTGTTCGACGTCGCCGACCGCATCGAGAAGACGATGGGCGCCGAGAAGCACATCTTCGCCAACGTGGACTGGTACTCGGCCGTCGCCTACCACATGCTGGGGGTGCCGACGCCGATGTTCACACCGTTGTTCGTCGTGGCGCGCACTTGCGGCTGGTCGGCGCACGTCATCGAGCAGCGGATCGACGGCAAGATCATCCGGCCGTCGGCCCACTACGTCGGGCCGGAGAGCAGGACGTTCGTGCCGCTGGAGCAAAGAACCTAGAATCATCGCACGGCATCGGCAGCGCCTGCTTGGGGAGGCAGCGCCGCCAATGTCCCGGGAACGCGCAATCGGCAGGGAGGAACCGATGTCGCCGACGTTGACTACTGCCCGCCCGGAACCCGACCAGGTTCTGGCGGACATTGCCGACTACGTGCTGGGCTACCGCATCGCCTCGGCGGAGGCATTCGAAACCGCGCATCTGTGCTTGCTCGATACACTCGGCTGCGGCCTGGCGGCGCTCGACTATCCGGCCTGCGCCAAGCTGCTCGGCCCCATGCTTCCCGGCACGGTGGTGCCTAATGGCGCCCGCGTCCCGGGCACGCGCTACCAGCTCGATCCGGTGCAGGCTTCGTTCGACATCGGCGCGATGGTTCGCTGGCTGGATTTCAACGATACCTGGCTGGCGGCGGAATGGGGCCATCCCTCCGACAACCTGGGCGGCATCCTCGCCGTAGCCGATTGCCTCTCGCGCGCCCGCGTCGCAGACGGCGAGCCACCGCTTACCATGCGCCGGGTTCTCGAGGCGATGATCAAAGCGCACGAAGTCCAAGGCGTGCTGAGTCTGGAGAACAGCTTCAACCGCGTCGGTCTGGATCATGTCGTGCTGGTCAAGGTGGCGAGCGCCGCGGTGTGCGCCTGGCTGATGGGCGGCAAGCGCGTGGAAATCATCAACGCCGTATCCCAGGCCTTCGTCGATGGGCAGCCTCTGCGTGCCTACCGCCACGCGCCCAACACGGGCAGCCGCAAGAGCTGGGCAGCGGGCGATGCCACCTCGCGCGGCGTGCTGCTGGCGCTGTTTTCCGTGCGCGGCGAGATGGGCTATCCGCAGGTGCTCACCGCCAGGACGTGGGGATTCTACGATGCGCTGTTCCGGGGCCAGTCGTTCAGCATACCGCGCCCCTACGGAAGCTACGTGATGGAGAACGTGCTGTTCAAGGTCAGCTTCCCGGCCGAGTTCCATGCCCAGACAGCCATCGAGTGCGCACTGGCGTTGCGCCCGCAGGTCGCCGACCGGCTCGACGAGATCGAGCGGATCGTCATCCGGACCCAGGAGCCGGCACTGCGCATCATCGACAAGCAGGGTCCGCTTTGCAATCCGGCCGACCGCGACCACTGCATGCAATACATGCTCGCCGTTGCCTTGCTGTTCGGGCGCCTGACCGCGGACGATTACGAGGACGCTGTGGCCGCGGACCCGCGTATCGACGCTCTGCGGGCGAAGATGGTGTGCATCGAGGAGCCGCGCTTCAGCGCCGACTACCTCGATCCCGACAAGCGTTCCATCGCCAACGCCGTTCAAGTGTTCTTCGGCGACGGCTCGTGCAGCGAGGAGATCGCGATCGAATACCCGCTCGGCCATCGTCGCCGGCGGGCCGAAGCGCTGCCGCTGCTGATGCAAAAGTTCAAGGAAAACCTGGCCCGGCGCTTCGATGGCGCCCAGCAGCAGGCGATTCTCGATGTGTCGCTCGATCAGGCGCGCCTGGACGCGATGCCCGTCCAGGAGTACGTGGACCTGTACGTTTTACAGTAGTCAGCGCAGCGACGGACTCGCCGCTCACTCAAGTCCGTGGCTCGCCTTGTTGCGCTGCTCCTGCGCGCGGAACTGATTGAAGCGCGGCAGGAACTTGTCCCACTCGATGATGTGGGAGTCGATCTCGGGGCCGTCGATGCAGGCGTGCTTGCGCACCGGTTTGCCGTCGATGGTCACGGGCACCATGCAGGCGCCGCACATGCCCGTGCAATCCACCATGATCGAGTTCAGGCTGGCAATCGTCTTCACGCCGTAGGACTTGGTCAGGTCGCTGACCGCACGCATCATGATCGGCGGGCCAATGGCCACCACTTCGCCGATCTGCCGGCCATCGCCCGACTTGGCCTTGTTCAGCAGTTCCTCCAGCGGCCCGGTGACGAAACCCTTGACGCCGAAGCTGCCGTCGTTGGTGGTGTAGATCACCTCGAGCCGGTCCGGGTACTGGGTCTGCAGCAGGCCGATGCGCTCGTCCGGCTTCGTCCAGAACACCAGATCCGCACTGCGGAAACCGGCGATCAAGGTGACGTGGTTGCCCATGCGCAGATGCTCGCGCAGGATCGGATAGACCGGCGGCAGGCCGACGCCACCGGCGGTGAATACCACCGTCTCGCCGTTCTCGTAGCGATGCAGCTGGCTCGGTAGCCCAAGTGGACCGGCAATGCCGGCGAACGCTTCGCCCACCTGCATCATGTTCATGATCAGGGTGCTGCTGCCCAGCCCCTGGATCACCAGCGTGATCGTGCCTTTGCCGGAGTCCCAGTCGGCGAGCGTGAGTGGAATCAGCTCGCCCTTGTCCCAGCCGAGCACGCGCACGAACTGGCCCGCCTTGGCTGCCTTGGCTACCAGCGGCGAGCGCACGACGAACTCGACGATGCCATGGCCCAGTTCGATCTTCTCCTCGATTCTCGCCTTCGTCTGCCCGAGCTTGGTGTAGCGCTCGGCATTGGCGACCAGGGCTCTGATCTCGCTCGGCGTGAACGGAATCTCGCCGACGATCTGCCGCGCTGCCGCCTGGCCGTCGCCGGCGGCGCGAATCGCGGTCGAGCCGCCGCGCGCGGCGTCGCCGCCGGTGAAGACACCGTCGATGGAGGTTTCCTGGGTCCCCTCCTTGATCTCGATCGTGCCCCATTTGGTCGTCTTCAGATCCGGCTCTGCGTCCTTTACGATCGGGTTGGAGGTGTTGCCCAGCGCCATGATCACCAGGTCCACCGCCATGTCTTCGGTCTTGCCGCTGACCACCGGGCTGCGCCGGCCGGAGGCGTCGGGCGGGCCCAGTTCGATCACGTCGAGCACGGCGGTCTTGACGAAGTGGGTCTCCTTGTCGCCGACGAACTCGCGCGGTGCCCGCAGCACCATGAGCTGAATGCCTTCCTCCAGGGCATGGTGCAGCTCCTCTTTGCGTACCGGCATTTCCGCCTGCGTGCGGCGATAAACGATCGTGACATTGCCGCCCAGACGCCGCGCGGTACGTGCCGCGTCCATGGCCGTGTTGCCGCCGCCGATCACGATCACCCGCTTGCCCTTGGTTTCCGGCAATGGCGTTTCGTAGCCGCCGCGGTGGCCTTGCATCAGGTTCACACGGGTGAGGAACTCGTTCGCCGACATCACCCCGAGCAGGTGCTCGCCGGGCACGTTCATGAAGCGCGGCAGCCCGGCGCCGGTGCCGATGAAGATCTTCCAGAACCCGGCGCGCTTCAGTCCCTCCAGCGTTGCCGTCTTGCCGACGACGAAGTTGGTGATGAACTGGCCGCCAAGCTGGCGAATGCGCGCGACGACGTCATCGATCAGCTCGTTCGGCAGGCGGAACTCGGGGATGCCATAGCGCAGCACGCCGCCCAGTTCGTGAAAGGCCTCGAACACCGTCACCGGAAAGCCTTCCTTCGACAGCAGGTAGGCGTTGATCAGCCCCGCCGGACCGGAACCGACCACGGCAATTGGCGGTTTGTCCGCCTTGGCCCAGGGATTGACGAGGCCCTGCGTGGGCTCGGGCGCGCCGCCGCGCGCGACCTTCTCGCTCTGGGGCAGATACCACTCGATCTGGCCGATTTCGATCGGCCTGCCGGTGTGGGTGCACACGCCCTGGCACTGGATCTCCTGCGGGCACACCCGGCCGGTGACGTTGGGCAGCGGATTCGAGTGCTTGATTAGATTGAGCGCATCCTTGAACTTGCCCTGGCCCATCAGGTTGAGCATGTCGGGGATGTGGATCTTCACCGGGCAGCCGCCTTTCGGCTCGTGCTTGCCTTCGATGGGCACGCCGATCTCGCAGGGACGGTCGTCGCACTGCTTGTCGCGCAGCACTTCCAGCCATACGAACATCTCGACTTCGCGGAAACTGTAGCCGAGGCTCATGTAGCCGAGGTAGCCTTGCGTTACCAGTTCGAAGTCGGTGGCGCGCTCCTCCGCCGGCCGGATGTACGGCGGGATGGCATTCTGCCCGGGCCAGCCCTCGGACAGCCCCTTGAACATCGGATAACGGTCGGATAGATGCTTGTCGATCGCATGGATGAACTTGCGCTTGTACTTGAGCGGAATGCTCCAGATGAAGCGCAGCAGCACCGAGCTCATGTCGTCGCCGCGTAGCAGAAGCTTCCACAACGCCCTGGTGAACGTCTCGCCGAGTTCCTCCTGCTGGAATTCCCAGGAAATGGCATTGGTGCCCTCGGCGACGAAAGCGTCGCGGAAGTATTTCGGATCGCTGACGAGCCTCCGCTGCAGCAGTTCGATCTGCCTCTGGAACAGCGCTACCGCCTCGCTCTGCTCGAGGGCGCGGCGCTCACGATCCATATCCTCGATGCGATGCCGGCTCGACTCGATCTCGGCGTGTGCCTGGTAATAGCGTTGCAGGTCCTGACGGTCGTAGCCGCCCGGTGTTTGCCCTTGCACGGGATCGGACATGGCGTTAACCCTCTCACTCAGGTTGGTTGAAGCGGATGATCTCCGCGTCGCAGTCGGCGGCCACGCGCGAGGCGCGGCGGATCAGGTCGGGCGTCAGCTTGACCTTGTCGAAGATGCCGGGAATCACGCGGCTGACTTCTTTCGCTTCGCCGGCGACGACAATGGTTGTCTTCTCGAACAGCTCGCTCACGTCCTGATAACAGGTCTTACAGTTGGTGCACTTGGCCATATCGGTGATCTCGACCAGCGGCCCCCCGGCTCCGGCCGCGGCGCCCGGCGCTTCCTTGTGCACCGTGGTCGTGATCGCCGACACGGGCACAGTGGCGATGGCCGGGCCGGCCGGCGCGCTCGACGCCGCCGCCAGCTCGGACATGCCGCGGGCAATGTCGTCGATGGAGCTCTCGCGCGCCTTGACCGACTGATCGTAGCGCTCGCGCCACTCATCGAGCTGGGCGCGGTGGGAAGCGTGCATGCGCTCGATGTGCAGTCCGCCGAGGTACTCCAGCATGCGCCAGTTGCGCCGCCGTTCCTCGACCAGGTCGATGATCGCGGGCGATACCGCGAGCTTGATGAGGCGTTTGTCGTCGTCGGTCGAATAGACGAAGGGCACTTTGCCGTAGCGATCCTCTGCGCACAGTTCGACATACTCATGGACCGGCACCGGTTCGCCCTCGCCGTTGAGGGTGTGGAAGTGCTTCTTGAAGCGTCCTTCCTGCAGCGCGAAGTCGGCCGGCGTCAGCGGCACGTCCATGAGCTGCGTCTTGCCTTCGTTATCGACGTAGCTCAGCGTGGTCATCGTCCAGTCCTTGCCGATGTCCGGGTTGCCGTCCAGCACAAAACGCTCGGCCAGCGTGTCGCCGCGGCGCGGGTCGTGCACGAACACCGGGCTCATGCGGCTGAGCACCGCGAGACGGGCGCGGCGGTTGGCGGCGTCATCCGCGATACCCTGCTCTGACATGCAAGGCGTATAGACATCGAGCAGCGCCGGCGAGGCGTTGTAGTTCAGGAACTCCATGAGGTTCTTCATGAAGTGTCCCTGCAGCGCCGCGGTTGTCTGCACCACCAGGACATTGGGATGGAAGGCGGCGATCAGGCCCATCTCCTTCCGGTCTTCCTGCTTGCCGATGTGGGCGATGCCGAAGCGGCTGAGATCCGAATCCTGGGCCGTGAAACTGGCCGTGGACGCCTGACCGCCGGTGTTCGAGTAGCAGCCGGTGTTGAGCACGACGATCTTGACCGGCGTGTCGGTGATCAGCAGCCTTGACAGCGCACCGAAGCCGATGTCATAGGTGGCGCCGTCGCCGCCCATGCTGATGACGGCAGGCATCAATGCCAGCTCTTCGTCGGAGAACTGGCTCCAGTGAAAGTACTTGAAGAAGTTGTCGTGGGTCTCCGGATCGTAGTGATCCTCGAGATCCAGCTTGGCGATGCGCAGTGCCCGGAAGTCCTCCACCGCAGTGGCGGACAGACCCTCGAACAGACCTTTGGCCACAGCCGGGGTGTCTTGGAACAGGCTGTTCACCCACGGATCGGTGTACGGGTTGAACGGAAAAGTCGAGGCGTACACGCTGCTGCAGCCGGTGGCGTTGGCGATCATCGCGCTCGCCGGTCCGTCTCCCGTCGGGCCGCTCTCGAAGCGGTAGAGCCGTTGCTCGAGCTGCCGGATCGCTTCGGCCATGCGTTGTTGGCGCTTTGGATCCTGCGGATCGGGGCGGACCTCGCCCATCTTGACGCGCACGCGTTCAATCAGGTTCTCCAACTCGGCGATATGGCGCCGGCGCCGGTCCTGATGGATGGCGCGGTTCGTGGCGGTGATGAGGCGCACCGCCGTCGTCTCGCCGCAGCCGCGACAAGCGCCGTGGCCGCCGGTCATGGCGTAGTAATTGTTGTGATCCAGGATCAGGCGCTTGGTGTCGCCGTCAGGCTGGGTGGAGTTGCCGAAGAAGCGGTTCGGCGTGTTCGGCAGCGCACTCAGGAACTCGAAGGTGGCGCCCAGTTCGGTATTGACTTCGGCCGTCTGCACGCGCGCGGTGAGCGCTCCCGGTCCGCAGACATCCACGCATTCCAGGCAGCCGGTGCACTTCCAAGGATCGACGGCGACGGAATAAAGCCCGCCGGTGCCCGGCATGGTCTTCTCCATGGCGTCGAAGAATGGCCGGGTCTTGGCTACCTCGAAGCGCTTCAGCACCTGAACCATGCGCTCGAAGTCGTGGCGCAGTGTCGCATTGTCCACCTCGACGGTGCTTGCCACCGCTTCGGCGACGATCTCGTGCAAGCGCTTCGAATCCTTTGCCGGCAGTTTGCGGTAGGCGTCGCGGATCACCTTGGTGAGGGGGAAGACCTGCGCCCGCATCACCTCCTTGTGTTGCTCGGTGGCCTCGACCTTTTTGATCGCACCCAGCAGCAGGTCGTGGATGTCGTGCACCGTGTTCGGGATTGCCGCATCGGGGCAAGCCATGGCGCATTCCATGCAGCCGGTGCAAAGATGCGGATGGTATTGCGGCACGCTCAGCCGGAACAGTCCCTTGTCCTTCCAGGCGGCGCTGGCGATGGGCATGAACATGCCGGCTCCAGGAATGACGGGCGCTTCGGCAATGGTGCCGTCCTTGAAGCGCTCGGCGACCACCTCCTGGAAATATCCGCGGTCGAAGAAGCCGGCGGTGGGCGCGCTACGCGTCGGCCGGGACATGGAGGCCGACACTGCCACGCCGATCGTGCTCAGCGCGCTGACGTGCTTGTCGGCTTCGATGAAGGCCGCATCGTCGTAGTCCACCTTGATGGTGGCTTCCAGCCCTTCCTTGATCACCGCCATGTTGCTGTCGACCACCGTCGAGCCCTTGGCGCCGAACTTCTTCTTGATCTGCTGGCGGATCTTCTCCAGCACCTTCTCCTCGGAGGCGCCGGCGGCGACGCGGTCGAGATGACCGCAGACCGCGCCGATGAAGGCGATGCCCATCATGCGGATTTCCAGATCGGGCGCTGGCGCGTGCTTCTTGGCGACGCTGAACGCGTCCACGATGTAGAAATGGGCCTTGCGTTCGCGGATCAGCCGGCGCGCCGGCGGCGGCAACTCCTTCCACTGGGTCAGTGGATCCAGGCTCGACTGCATGATCAGAGTGCCGCCGGGTACCAGTCCGCGCAGTGGATTGGTGTGGCTAAACGCCTTATGGTCGGGCGATACGACGACTTCGACCTCCTCCAATTCGGCGTTGGTGATCTTGATCGGCTCCGGGCTCAGCGAAATGTAGAAGTTGGTGGGCGCGCCGCTTTTCTCCGAGCCATATTTGGGCGAGGATTTGGAGTGCAGCTTGAGCGCCCCGGCGAGGATGTCGGTGAGCAGCTTACCGGTGGCGATCGTGCCGTAGCCGCCAACGGAGTGGAAGCGGATACGGAACGCATCTTGCGGCAGAAGGCGCGGATTGTCTCCGGTCTCCAGTGCCATCAACTCGGTTTCCGGATAAGCCGCCTTGAGGCGTGCCTGCAGCTCGGCGATCTCCCGCGTCGGGTTCTTGGCAAAGAACTGCGAGCCGAGGTAGAAGAAGGGCACGCCGTCGGGCGTCTCCATGTTGCGGAAGGCAGCGACGAGATGCCGCGGTTGCAGGTCATGGGCGCCGAGACCAAAGATGCCGGTGTTCACCTGCGGCAGGCCGCTCAGCGCCGGGATGTCCTTGTGGCGCATGCGGGCGCCGTTTTCCAGGCCCTTGAACAGGGCGCGGGTGACCAGACCGGTGAGCGAGGTAACCTCGCAGCGTTCGAGCACAGTGACGGCTTTCTTGCCGGCGAGCGCGGCAACCACTTCGGCCTCGGGGAAAGGCTGCAGCATCTTGACCGACACGACGCCGACCTTCTTGCCCTGGCCGCGCAGATAGGCGGCCACCGCCTCGGCATCATCGGTGACCGAACCCAGGCCGATGACAACGTGCTCGGCGTCCTCGGTCATGAAAGTCTTGATGACATCGTATTGGCGGCCGGTGAGCGCGGAGTACTCGCGCATCGCTTCCTTGACGAAGCGCGGTACCTCGTTGGCGAAATGGGTCTGATGATCGACCGTGCCGGCCTGGAAGTCCGGCTGGTTCTGCACGCCGCCGGTGAGGCCCGGATTGTTTACATCCATCAACGCCGGAACGAGCTGACGCGTACCCTTCTCCGCCGCGTTCAGCCACTGGCGGCGCCACTGCTCCCGCAGCTCCTCAGGCACCCACTCGAAGGTGGCGGCGACCATCTCTCCGGCATTGTCGCGCTCCACCGCTTCGGCGCTGCCGTGCAGGTATGCGAGCAACTGTTCCCGGTGCGCCGGCATGAAGTCGCCTTCGCGCCTCTTCAGGTATTCCGCAAGCTGGAAAACGCGGCCCTTGGCGCCGTACAGCATTTCCTGCGCCAGCGTCGGACAGTTGATGCGGCCTTCGGGGTCGCCGAGAAATTCCTTGAGCAGCTCGGGTTCCGGCAGGTTGGCTTCGCTCTGGATGTGGCTGGTGGCAAAGCCGTCCATACAGTTCGCTACCGGAATGAGCGACATCGCGCTCACCTTGTAGGCGATGGCGGCGAGATCAGCTGCTTCCTGCGGATTGCTTCCGAAGAGCACGGTGTAACCGGAGGGCAGCAGGGCATAGACGTCGTCGTGTCCGGCCATGACGTTGAGCGAATGCCTGGATACAACCCGCGCGGCGACCTGCAACACGAAGCCACCGACCTTCTTGCCCACGGTGACGTAGTGCGATTCCAGCCCGTAGAGGATGCCCTGGCTGGATGATGCATTCGACATGAACTTGCCGCCCGTGAGCGCTGCCCCGAGGGCGCCGCTCTGGGCCGAATGTTCGCCTTCCGGTTCGAAGAAGAAGGGGTGCTTGCCCCAGACGTTGCAGCCGCCCTGCGCGCGGAAGGCTTCGTAAAGTTCGGAGATCTCCGTGGAGGGCGTGATCGGATAGCCGATCACGCCGCCGCAGACATGGCCCATGACGTAGGCCACCGCGCCATTGCCGTGGATGACGGTGCTGACGCCGGGATACTTCACGCCCGGTCCTCCTTTTCCCTCTGATGCGCCGGTCTTGGAAAGCGACTGATCACCCTCGGATTTGTCCCGCAATTGCTGCGATGTTTGTCTCACTCTCGGCCTCCCCAGTCCCAGTGAGTTATCTGCGTTGTCCCGGAACTACGAAATGATTGACGATTACCTGCAACTAAGAGCATAGAACCAATCGCCGCAAAAAAAAAGAAAGCGGGCACCCGGTGACCTGATGGATGCGCGTGAGACGACATGGCGCTAAAATCTTCCACTCTGCCGCAAACAGACCGACGCTGAGGCGTCAATTGTCAACTGCGGTTTCCCTTCGTGGTGCCCCAAGGTTCCCGCTGTCCGGGGTGCGCCGGGCACAGCGGCGTTCGGGTTTTCCACGATAGGCGCCGGTGCGAAGCAGGATAGAATGCAACGCCGTGCAGCGGTCGTGGCACTCACCTAAGGGAGGCAGGGATGTTCCAGGTTCGCATTCACGGCCGGGGCGGCCAGGGCGTCGTGACGGCAGCCGAGATGCTGTCGATTGCCGCGTTCCAGCAAGGCAAGTACGCCCAGGCGTTCCCGAGTTTCGGTTCGGAGCGCACCGGCGCGCCGGTGGTCGCCTTCTGCCGCATGGACGACAAGGAGATTCGACTGCGCGAACCGATCATGCAGCCAGACGCGCTGATCATTCAGGATCCGACCCTGCTCTACCAGGTGGACGTCTTTTCCGGCTTAAAGAAGGAGGGCTACATCCTGATCAACACGCACAAGAGCTTCGACGAGTTGGGCCTAGGTGATTTCGTGAAAGACTTTCGCTACGAACGCCTGCTTACTGTGCCGGCGACCGAACTTGCCTACAAGCACGTCGGCCGCCCGGTGCCAAACGCCGTGCTGCTCGGCGGTTTCGCCGCAATCAGCGGCATGATTGGCATCGATTCAGTGGCGGAGGCTATACGGCAGAAGTTTTCGGGCAGGCTGGCGGATACGAACATCGCCGCAGCACGCGAGGCCTACGGTTACGTGCGCGAGCAAGAGAAGAAGGAGAGCACCCATGCATAAGCAGATCGAAGGCTCGCGCGGCGTCGCCGAAGCGGTCGCCCTGTGCCGCCCAGAAGTCATCTGCGCCTATCCGATCTCGCCGCAGACCCACATCGTCGAGGGGCTCGGCGAGATGGTCAAATCCGGCGAGCTGAGCAATTGCGAATTCATCAACGTCGAGAGCGAGTTCGCGGCGATGTCTGTGGCAATCGGTGCCTCGGCCGCCGGTGCCCGTGCCTACACCGCGACGGCAAGCCAGGGTCTGCTCTACATGGCCGAGGCGGTGTACAACGCCTCCGGCCTCGGCCTGCCCATCGTGATGACCGTCGCCAACCGCGCCATCGGTGCGCCGATCAACATCTGGAACGACCATACCGACAGCATGTCGATGCGCGATGCCGGCTGGATCCAGCTCTTCGCCGAAAACAACCAGGAAGCGCTCGACCTGCACATCCAGGCCTTCAAGCTCGGCGAGGAGCTGTCGCTGCCGGTGATGGTCTGCATGGACGGCTTCATCCTCACCCACGCCTATGAGCGTGTGGACGTGCCCACCCAGGAGCAGGTCGATGCCTTCCTGCCACGCTACGAGCCGCGCCAGGTGCTCGATCCGAGCGAACCCGTGTCCATCGGCGCCATGGTCGGGCCGGAGGCCTTTACCGAGGTGCGTTATCTGGCGCATGCCACGCAGATGCAGGCACTCGATCTGATCCCGCACATCGCGGAGGAGTTCAAGCAGATCTTCGGTCGCGACTCCGGCGGCCTGGTCAAGCCCTACCGCATCGAGGACGCCGACACCGTGATCGTCGCACTCGGCTCCCTGCTCGGCACGATCAAGGACACGGTGGACGAGTTGCGCGACGAGGGACACAAGATCGGCGTGCTCGGCATCTCCTCCTTCCGGCCGTTTCCCATTCCCGACATCCGCGCCGCCCTTGCCAATGCGCAGCGCATCGTCGTCGTCGAGAAGTGCTTTGCCGTCGGCATCGGCGGCATCGTGTCGCGTGATGTGCGGATGGCGCTGCGCAACCGGCCGCAGCCGGTGTTTACCGTCGTTGCCGGGTTGGGCGGGCGCGCCGTCACCAAGGCATCGCTGGAGCGGCTGGTGCGCGACGCCGTGGCCGACAAGCTCGACCAACTCACCTTCCTCGATCTGGACTGGAACATCGTCAACAAGCAGCTCGAACGCGAGAAAGCGAAACGGCGCTCGGGCCCAATCGCCGAGAGCGTGCTGCGCGACATCGGCGTGGTCGCCGCCAAGATGGTCTGAGGAGCACAGCGATGGACCAACAGCAACCCGTCAAGTTCTACCAGACCGGCACCTTCACCGTCGGCAACCGCCTGCTGGCTGCGGATCAGCGCAGCGTGCAGGCGAACATGGAGCGCACCAACTCGCTCAACTCCGGCCACCGCGCCTGCCAGGGCTGCGGCGAGGCGCTCGGCGCGCGCTACGCCATTGACGCGGCGATGCATGCCACGAACAACCAGTTGATCGCGGCGAACGCCACCGGCTGCCTGGAGGTGTTCTCGACTCCCTATCCCGAGACCTCCTGGCAGATACCCTGGATTCACTCGCTGTTCGGCAACACCGCGGCGGTAGCCACGGGCATCGCCGCGGCGATGCGAGTCAAGGGCCGCGGGGACGTGCGGGTGATCGCCCAGGGCGGCGACGGCGGCACCACCGACATCGGCTTCGGCTGTCTGTCCGGCATGTTCGAGCGCAACGACGACGTGCTCTACATCTGCTACGACAACGAGGCGTACATGAACACCGGCGTGCAGCGTTCCTCGGCCACGCCGCCGGCGGCGCGCACCGCCACGACGATGCCGGTCGGCCCTGAGCCGGGCAACGTCTTCGGCCAGGGAAAGAACGTGCCGCGGATTGCCATGGCGCATGGCATTCCCTACGTAGCCACGGCCATCGTTTCCGAGCTGCGCGACCTGGAATACAAGGTCAGGCGCGCCATGAGTTTCCGCGGCGCACGCTACATCCACATTTTCGTGCCGTGCCCGCTCGGCTGGGGCACTGCCTCGAATGAGACGATCAAAATCGCCCGCCTGGCCAAGGACACCGGCATTTTCCCGGTGTTCGAGGCGGAGCATGGCGAGGTGGTGAGCGTGTCCAGGATCAGGCGCCAGTTGCCGGTGGAGGAGTACCTCAAGCCACAGCGGCGCTTTGCTCACCTGTTCGGCAAACAGCCACGCTACGAGGTGATCGCCCGGCTCCAGGCCATCGCCGACCGCAATATCCGCCAGTTCGGCCTGTTGGAAAGTAGCGAGTGAAGGATTGAATCACAACCAGGCAGGGTTCGCCTTGCGCACCGATCGGCGACGTGGCGCGCAAGGCACACCACCGTACTGACTACTTGAACACGAATGAACCACGGCGGCGCAGCGATGCCGAGAACGGCGCACAGAGAGACATCCTGAGGGATTTCTCTGTGCAACCGCGATGACGTTGTGTCTCTGTGGTTGGGTTTTTTGGGGTATCCAATGGACAAGCCATTCGCAATCACGCTCGATCCCGGCTCTTCGCTCGCCAACCGCACCGGCTCCTGGCGTACGGCGCGGCCGGTGTATCTGGACCGCCTGCCGCCCTGCAACAACGCCTGTCCGGCGGGCGAGAATATCCAAGGCTGGCTGTTCCATGCGGAATCGGGCGATTACGAACAGGCCTGGCGCACGCTGACGCGCGATAACCCGCTGCCCGCCGTGATGGGCCGGGTGTGCTATCACCCCTGCGAGGGCGCCTGCAACCGAGGCCAACTCGATGCCGCCGTGGGCATTAATTCGGTGGAGCGCTTCCTCGGCGATGAAGCGATCAAGCAGGGCTGGACGTTCGACCCGCCGGCGGGGGAAACCGGCAAGCGGGTGATGATCGTCGGGGCAGGACCCTCCGGCCTGTCGGCTGCCTACCATCTGCGCCGAATGGGTCATGCCGTGACGATATTCGAGGCCGGGCCTTACGCCGGCGGCATGATGCGCTTCGGCATCCCGAAATACCGGCTGCCGCGCGAGGTTCTGGACGCCGAAGTGAAGCGCATCGTGGACCTGGGTGTCGAGATCAAGCTCAACACCAAAGTGGCCGACCTGCTCTACACGAAGAGCGAGGGGCGCTTCGACGCAGCGTTTCTGGCGGTCGGTGCCCACATCGGCAAGCGCACGTACATTCCGGCCGGCAGCGCCTCGAAGATCCTCGACGCGGTATCGGTACTGCGTGAGATGGAAGGGGAGGACAAGCCCATGCTCGGCCGCCGGGTCGTCGTCTATGGCGGCGGCAACACGGCGATGGATGTGGCGCGCACCGCCAAGCGGCTGGGCGCCGAGGAGGCCATCGTCGTCTATCGCCGCACGCGCGAGAAAATGCCCGCCCACGATTCGGAGGTGCACGAGGCCCTGCAGGAAGGCGTGATGATCAAATGGCTGTCCACCATCAAACAGGCGGGCGACTCGACCATCACCGTGGAAAAGATGGAGCTGGACGAGAAAGGCTTCCCGCAGCCGACTGGCGAGCTGGAGACCCTCGAGGCCGACGCGCTCGTGCTCGCGCTCGGCCAGGATGTGGACCTGTCGCTCCTGAATGGCGTTCCGGGGCTGGAGATCCGCGACGGCGTGGTGCAGGTGGGCAAGAACCTGATGACCGGCCATCCGGGCATTTTCGCCGGCGGCGACATGGTGCCCTCGGAGCGCACGGTCACGGTCGGCATCGGCCACGGCAAGAAGGCGGCGCGCCACATCGACGCCTGGCTGCGCGGC